>OFGR01000163.1_pt1 | contig 68290 bp, 67 predicted proteins | sample 1521811 | NCBI WGS metagenome assembly OFGR01 (sample SAMEA3504098, study PRJEB24116) | mouse gut metagenome | biome: mouse gut; feature: mouse-associated habitat; material: faeces | place: Denmark | collected 2011 | reverse complement strand
CGGAGGTTTATGGAACAGCACAGTATGTTCCCATAGACGAAAAGCATCCATTTCAAGGGCAGTCACCTTATTCTGCAACCAAGATAGGAGCGGATAGGCTTGCTGAAAGTTTTTACCGCTCTTTTGCCTTACCAGTGACGATTGTAAGACCTTTTAATACCTATGGGCCGCGTCAGTCAGCAAGAGCTGTCATTCCAACAATAATTACCCAGCTGCTTGCAGGAAAAACAGAGATAGAACTTGGAGCGTTAACGCCAACAAGAGATTTTAATTATGTGAAGGATACGGTCAATGGGTTTATAGCTATTTATGAGTCTGATAAAACGATAGGAGAAGAAATCAATATTGCAACACAGAAAGAGATTTCTATAGGTCAGCTTGCGGAAGAATTGATCAGGCAGATAAATCCGAATGCAAAAATTATTTGTGATGAAGAACGATTAAGACCTGAAAAAAGTGAAGTGAACAGACTGCTTGGTAGCAATGAGAAAATAATGTGTCTGACAGATTGGAAACCAAGATATTCTTTGGAAGAAGGGCTACGGGAAACGATAACGTTTCTTAAGGAGAATTTGGACAGGTATAAAATAGATATTTATAATCTGTAGGAACGAGAGAATGTGAAATATGATTGACATTTATATAGAGGAACACAAAAGCATATTAGATGCGATGTGCCAGCTCGACAGAAGTGGGAAGAAAATATTGTTTGTACATAAGGATAAGAAGTTGTTAGCCTCCCTTACAGATGGGGATATCCGCAGAGGGATATTGAAAAATGGGGATTTGCAGATGTCTGTTCAATGTGTCGCTAATTACCAACCAAGATTCTTGTATGAACAGGAAGAAAACTTGGCAATGTGCACTATAAAGGAGCTGGGAATTGATGCAATTCCTATTGTCAATAAGGAATATTTCATTCAAAAAATTGTCTTTGCAAATGATACAGCGCAAAAACATAAGGAATTTGATATAGAAATCCCTGTAGTGATTATGGCTGGCGGATTAGGAACAAGATTATCTCCTTATACAAAAATATTACCAAAGCCGTTAATCCCTGTGGGTGATTATCCAATTGTTGAACATATTATTCATCGTTTTTTTTCGTATGGTTGCAGCCAGTTTTATATGATTGTCAATTACAAAAGAAATATGATAAAAGCTTATTTTGATGATATAGATAAGGAATATCAGTTGGAGTTTGTAACAGAGGAGAAGCCGCTTGGAACGGGAGGCGGAATCAGTCTGCTAAAAGGAAAAATAAAAGATACATTCATTTTGACAAACTGTGATATTTTGATAGATGATGATTTAACAAAGGCATATAAGCAGCATAAAGAATCAGGAAACATGATCACGATGGTATGTTCCCTCAAAAATTTTACGATTCCGTATGGGGTGGTAAATATTGGTGAAGATGGAATGATACAATCTATGCAGGAAAAACCACATATGTCTTTTTTTACAAATACGGGATGTTATTTTGTAGAACCAGAAGTAATAGAGGATTTAGAATACAATAAACCAGCAGATTTTCCAACAGTAATTGAAAAATATATGGAAGAAGGAAAACGAATAGGTGTCTATCCGATTGGTGAAGAGGCATGGCTTGATATGGGGCAGTTGGATGAATTAGAAAAAATGAAAACAAAGTTAGGATGCTGATGAAAAAGTAATTAAAGGGTTATAGTAAGATAGTTTATGAGAAGAAAGTGTATTAAATTATGAAAAGGTTGGCTATAATACCAGCACGTTCAGGTTCCCAGGGACTGAAAAATAAAAATATTAGGTTATTGGCGGGGATACCGCTTATAGGACATACAATAAAAGCTGCGCGAAAATCAGGCATATTTGATATAGTAATGGTCTCGACGGACTCAAAAGAATATGCTGAAATTGCAAAGAAGTTTGGTGCAGAAGTTCCTTTTTTAAGAAGTGAAATTACATCAAGAGACACATCCACATCGTGGGATGTTGTGAAAGAAGTGGCAGATCAATATGAAAAACAAGGATATAAATTCGATACAATTACTCTTTTGCAACCTACATCACCATTGAGAGATGCAGATGATATTATTAGAGCGCATAAGTTATATGATGAAAAAGATGCAAATTCAGTGATTAGTGTATGTAAAACTGAATATTCTCCACTTTGGAGTAATGTTTTAAAATCTGATTTATCCATGGAGAATTTTGCAGAGACGGATGATATTGTATCATGTCGACAACAGCTGCCGACATATTACCGTTTGAATGGAGCAATTTACATTGTTAATGAAAGGGCTCTCAAAAACATTTGTAATATGTATACTCAAAAATGCTATGCATATATTATGGAGCAAAGTCATTCCATAGATATTGATTCAGAGTTAGATTTTGTAACTGCAGAAGCGATTATGAGTGTGAAGTAATTTGAAGATAAAGAATAGCGATGCTATATAAAACAATTGCATTTTAATATAGATAAAAAGATTAATATATCAATATGAAATTTAAGAATACTTGATGAGGAAAAATGAAAAGAAACGTAATGGTATTGACAGGCAGCAGATCTGAATATGGTTTGTTGAAAAATGTGTTATGGCGTATTCTGCATTCCAAAAAACTAGAGTTGTATTTAATAGTAACAGGAACGCACCTTGCAGAACAATATGGATATACAAAGAATGAAATTGAAAATGATGGATTTGAAGTTTGGAAGGAGATTTCAATAGATAGTAATAATTCGGATGAGGAAATTCGAATACCTATTGAAATGGGTAATTTAATGCTTCGTTTATCGGAGATATTTTGCGAAAAAAGACCAGATATTTTATTATTATTGGGAGATAGATATGAAATGCTTGCAGCGGCATCTGCTGCAGTTGGACTTCATATACCAATAGCACATATATCTGGAGGAGAATGTACAGAGGGGGCAATGGATGAACAGATTAGACATGCAATTACTAAAATGTCACATATTCATTTTCCAGGCGCGTCAGTGTATGCTGATAACATTAAAAAAATGGGAGAAGAGACATGGAGAATATTTGAAGTGGGAGATCCAGGAATAGAAAATATTAAAACACTTAAAGTGATATGTAAGAAAGATATAGAAACTGAATTGAATATAAAAATTGATAAGAATACATTGTTGGTGACGTATCATCCGGTAACATTGGAACTTGTGGATCTTGAGTCTCAGATGAACAATTTAATTGGTGCACTTATTGATTATAATGGATCTATAATCGTTACTTACCCTAATTCTGATGATGGAAGCAAGTTAATTATTGATAAATGGAAAGAATTTGAAAAAAAGAGAGAGTCTGTATACTTGGTACGTAATCTGGGAAGTCGTCGATATCTGAGTGTAATGCGATATTGTGGGGCTGTTGTTGGAAATTCCTCCAGTGCAATTGTAGAAGCACCATTTTTAAAGATACCAGTGGTTAACATTGGTAATCGTCAAAAAGGAAGACTTATAGCAGATAGTATAGTATGTTGTGGGTATAGTAAACAAGAAATTAATAATGCAATAAAGAAGGTTTTAAGTGATGAATTTATTAAAATTGTGCAAAGGTCAAAAAGTCTATATGGTGAAGGGGATACAAGTAGAAGAATTACAGAAGTTTTAGAAAATATTGAGCTGGGCGATAAATTATTAAAGAAAAAACTTTGTTGGAATGAGTAAAGTATGAGTGTATATATTATTGCAGAAATAGGTGTTAATCATAATGGAAACCTGGAGCTGGCTAAAAAATTAGTTGAAGTGGCAAAACAGTGTGGAGCAGATGCTGTAAAGTTTCAGACGTTTAAAGCGGAAGAAAGCACAGGTATAAAAGCAGATAAGGCAGAATATCAGAAAAAGAATGATGTAATGGAAGAATCTCAATTTGAAATGATAAAAAAATTGGAGCTAACTTTTGAAAATTTTGCATTTTTAAAAAAGTACTGTGAAAAGAAAGATATTGATTTTATTTCAACACCTGATGGCGAACAAAGCCTAGAATGTCTTATTAACATGGGAGTGCCAAAAATAAAGATAGGTTCGATGGAGATTACGAATTATCCTTTTTTAAAGAAAATTGCCCAATGTAAAAAAAAGATTATTTTGTCAACTGGAATGAGTACATTGGGAGAAGTAGAAAAGGCATTAGATATATTATTGGAAAACGGGGCACAGGATATAGAGTTAATGCATTGTACAACGGATTATCCAACAGATGTGGAAGATGTAAATCTTAAAGCAATGCTTACATTAAAAAATGCGTTTAATTTACCAGTAGGATATTCAGATCATACATTGGGATTTGAAGCAGCAGTAGCAGCAGTAGCTATGGGCGCAGTAGTAATTGAGAAGCATATTACGCTTGATAGGGAAATGAAAGGTCCAGATCATAGAGCGTCTATGCCTCCAAAAGAATTTGGTGAGTATGTATTTCATATAAGAAATACAGAAAAATTATTAGGGGATGGCAGAAAGAAACCGACATCTAAAGAAAAGGTCATGATGCAACAAGTGCGTCGTAGTATCTTATCTTCGCAAAAATTGAAGGCTGGAACAATTTTAACAGAAGAAATGCTTTGTGTTAAAAGACCTGGTATTGGTATAGCTCCAGAATTTGAATCATTGCTGTTAGGACGAAAGTTGAAGAGGGATATAGAAAAAGAAGAACCAATTATGTGGGATGATATATAAAGGAATGGTTGAATGGTACTCAAAAGTAATGATGCAATATGGGATAAGTATATTAATAGGATGCCGAAAGAGAAACAAGACATTTATTATACGAGGCATTATTGCAAAATGAGCGAAATAATAGAAGGAGGAGAAGCTCAATTATTTGTTTATGAGGAGGGAGATAATATTGCGCTTTATCCATATATAAAACGTAGTATTTATAATGAGCAAGATAGTTCAATATTTTATGATATTGAGACGGCGTATGGCTATGGTGGGCCAATAGTAAAAATAGAAGATATTGCTTTTGAAAATGCATTTGAAATGAATTTTTTACAACATTGCCAACAGGAGAATATTATTGCAGAATTTATTCGTTTTCATCCGCTTTTGGAAAATGAAAGAGTTTTTAATAAAAAAATCGATATATTACACAATCGAATAACAGTATGGATAGATTTGGAAAAAAGTCTTGATGAAATATGGATGCAGGATATAGCAACACAAAATAGAAATACAATTAAAAAATGCATGAAAAGTGGTCTTAAGGTTGAAATCAGTAGAAATTATGATGAATTTTTAGAAATTTATAATCAGACAATGAAGAAAGTGGGAGCCAATAATTTTTATTTTTTTAAGAAACAATATTATGATGAAATAAAAAATAACAATTGTTTTTCTCTGATGCGTGTTAGAAAGGATTCTGAGACACTAGCCGCCGCAATTTTTATAATATATAAAGATTATTTTCATTACCATTTGTCAGGGAGTAGATCGGAATTTTTAAAAATGGCTCCTAATAATATACTTTTATGGGAAGCTATTAAATATGCAAAAAGACAAGGCTGCAAAAAAATGCATTTGGGTGGTGGATTGACAGACTCACAGGAAGATAATCTGTTTCGGTTCAAAAGAAAATTTTCTACAAAATATAAAGATTTTTATATTGGGAAACGTATACATAATCAAATAGTTCATCAAAATCTAATACAAAAATGGGAAAATGAACACAAAGAGAAAGCAAAACTCTTATTGCAATATCGTAAGTAGGAAAAGTAATTATGGAGAGAGAAATTGGTGGTAATTTTTGCGAAGAAATATTAAAGTGCGATAAAAAATTAGAAGATAATGAGAGAATAATTTGGTTTGATACAGGAAGAAGTGCAATTCGTTTTTTATTGGATAGGTTAGGAAATAAAATAAAAAGGGTGTTGCTTCCGCAATATGCATGTGAAAGTGTCTTGAAACTATTTATGGAAAGGGGATATAAAATTATATACTATCCTGTTGATAGAAAGTTTCAATTATTAGAGCAAAACTTTGAACAGTTAATAGAAATAGAAAAACCACAGGTAGTGTTGGTACAATCGTACTTTGGCTTTGATACCTTATACAAAGATAGACCTTTTTTGAAACAATTACGTAGAAAGGGGATAATAATTATAGAGGATATAACACATAGTTTATTTTCTAAATGTTTACAGTCGTGTTCGGATTATATGGTTGGAAGTCTTAGAAAATGGTGTTCAATTCCTGATGGTGGTTTTTTAATTCGCTCGTCAGATATACACGAAAAAAAAGAGTTCATATTTTTACACAAAAAGGAAAATTGCGATTTTTTAGATTTACGTCTTGCGGCACAAATGGAGAAAAGAAAATATTTTCTTAGAAAGGAAAACTGTTCTACAGATAAAAATATTTTTATTTCTTTATATGAAAAAAGTGAAAACTTTTTAGATAAACAGAACGAATATTATACTATGTCAGAGTATACGAGAGAAAGATTTGCTTCAATTGATTGGCAGGAGATTGCCAATCAACGAAAATCAAATTATTGTACTCTCAAAGATTGTTTAGGCAATATAGATGAAATAAAAATAATTTTTTCTAATATTCCATATAATGTTGTTCCGCTATATTTTCCAGTTTTCGTAGATAGGAATATGAGAGATTCTTTGCGTCACTCCATGAGAGAAATGAATATTTTACTTCCTGTTATTTGGCCTAGACCATCAGCTTTGAATGATAGTTTAACGATAGAAGTGGAGATGATATATGATGAAATATTGGCAATACCTTGTGATCAGAGATATACAGAACAGACAATGTCTTTTATTGCAGATGAAATCAAAAAACAAATAAACAGAGGGAAGATGCATACTATGAAATCATTTGATGAAACATGGGAAGAAATCCATAAGAATCAGGAGTGGGGGAAATATCCATCAGAATCAGTAATTCGTTTTGTGGCAAGAAATTATTATAATAAGAATCGGAAATCAATTAAAATATTAGATTTTTGTTGTGGCGGAGGAAGCCATACATGGTATTTGGCAAGAGAAGGGTTTGATGTATATGCTTTTGATGGTTCAAAAAGTGCTGTTCGTAAAGTAAAGGATAGATTGGAAAATGAAGGGTTAAAGGCTGATATAAGAGTTAGGGATGCTTTGGAATTAGATTATCAGGATAATTTTTTTGATTGTGTAATTGATAATGTATCCATATATGCCAATAAATTTGAAAATATTACAAAAATGTATGAAAAAATATATAGTATGCTGAAGCCAGGTGGACAGATGTTTACGTCTATATTTTCTAAGCAAACAACAGGATATGGGACAGGAGAACAGATTGAAAAGGATACATTTATCAATATATCATGTGGAGTTTTAAAAGAAAGAGGAATCGCTCATTTTTATGATGAGAAGGAGATAACTGTTTTGCTCAATATGATTGGATTTTGTGGTATCAAAACGGATTGCATACGTTATACGGATGGTGGAAATATAATTGAACAGATTTTAGTAATGGCAAAAACTGAGAATAAGATTTGAACGAATCTCCAGATTAAAAAATTTTTTGCTTAATATAGAGATTTAAAAAAAGAAAAAATTATTGGGAAATGAGAACAAGATAGATGATAGTAATTAAATGATAAATATTTAGGAAAGAGGTGTTATTTTATGCAAGAAAATATATTGCAACGACCTTTCTTTTATGATGTAGCGATAGAAGAAAATACAATCTTCTTTCCTATAATGAGGTTCAATGCATTATGTAAAGGGAGTCTGATAAATGACGAAGTAGAAATTTTAAATATTTTTCCTGATATACCCACTTATATACTTTGTTCATACAAAAGAATATATAAATATAAAAATTTTTTGTTATTTGTTTCTTATGTCGACGATGATAAAAGAGATTTTGTGTTATATGATTTGGCGAAGTCTCAGTTCTTTAACATATCAAATAACTTTGACACAGCACTTATGAGTCCTATATATGGAAAAGATGAATGCTTATACTATATATGCTTACAAACAACAAAAATCTTCAAAATAGATCTGAAGAGTCATTCTGTACAGTGCATATCATCTGATGAATATATAATAAACAATCCTCAAATTAGAGGAATCGATAGGGCAGGGGATTTTCTTTATATTCCGGTACATAAAAAGAGAATAATACTTGTATTTAATTTTCTTACAGAGCAAATAACACATTATAATTTTCCATCTAATGTTTTGAAGATTCAAACATTGTGCCAGAATGAAGGAAAAATTTGGATAACAACAGAGGATAAAAAAATATATATGTGGGAATTAGGTCAAGTAAAAGCACATGAAGCAGCAATTTTTCCAGACAGTGTGAAATTATTTTATCATGAAAAAATTTGGTTTGCAAAAAGTTTTATAGATAAAAATATATTGTGGCTTTTCCCAACATTTGCAGATGCTATTCTGAAATATAATATTCTGTCAAATGAATTTGAAACATTGGAAATTGAAGGTGAAGAGGAATCTGCTGAAAAAATAGAGGAAGATTTTTCTAATGGCAGATACATGGCAATTAAATATAGTATTGTTCAAAAGTATGATAACAAGGTGTTCTTTTTATCGTCAAAAACAAGAATACTTTATGAATTAAATTTAGAGGATAATTCGATTTGCAGACATATTTTGAAAGTTATCAACATTTATAATAATCAGATTTATCCCTCTGTAGAGAATGGAATAATGTTAGAGAATAACTATACAGAGGGATTAAAATGTTTAATAAAGTGCCAGATATCTGATTTGAAAAAAATAACAACACAAAAAAGTGTGGGTCAGACTATTTATAAAACTATAAATGATTTCAAACTGTAAATATTACTGTCTCATTATATACTCGATGAAAGAACGCCGAATGGCAATAATGAAATTCAGAAATAAAAAAGGATTATAAAACTTATTGAAAAATATTTTGCAATAAGCATAGAAATTGATGCTAAAAATGAGTGAATAATATTACTGGTTTTATTAATCAAAGAAAACACTATATTCAATATGCACATAAGTTTCAGATACCTTATTGGTTGTTTCAACAGAACAACTAATAAAAGAAATAGAAGAAAATATTTTTCAATCCAGTTAGGCTATGAGTTTGATTGAAACAATCAGTTTAGAAAAAATGTAGATAGGATTATTGAAATTAACAGAACATTAGAGGATCAATATATGGCGATACTGTTTGGCATTAAAGCAATAATACAAAAATTTAAAAAAACATATTATACAAATAGAATTAGAAAGCAGTGTAAAAGGTGTGGGAGTAATTTACATGTAAATCATATGTCCAGTGTGACTGCAAATACAATTCTAAAAAACAATATTAATTTTAATGGCATGAATATACGAGGGGGAGGCATGGTTGTTGTCGGTAACTATTTTCATTCAGGTGAAGACTGTATGATGATAACTCAAAACCATAACTATGATAAAGGTAATGCCATTCCATATGATAATACAAATATATTTAAAAGCATTATTATTGGAGATTTTGTTTGGATAGGTTCAAGAGTAACAATTTTACCAGGGGTAAAAATAGGTGAAGGGGCTATTATTCAAGCTGGAGCTGTAGTTTCTTCAGATATACCTCCATATGCAATTGCAGGGGGAAATCCGGCTAAGGTTTTTAAATATAGAGATATAGAACATTTTAAAAAACTGAAAAGTGAAAAAAAGTATTGTTGACAAAATGCTACGTCAAATCCAATAAGTATTATTGGAACAACTTCATAGGATTTGTTGGGCTTTAAGACAATAGATGTTTATAGAGTATTGAAAATAGCAGAATTGCAAAATATTTATAAAATTATAAATTATTTCAAACTGTAGACAAACATTTATTATAAGTTGGTTGTATTGATCTATCGATTTTAAAAAGTTGAAGCAGATTACAGAGAAGATGAACCCTTAGTCTAGGAAGATATCATACAATGATTTGCAAGAGAAGTAAAAGATGAAAGGTAAATATAACAATAACGTTTTCTTTACAGAAAAATAATATAGAAAAAGGAGAAAGACAAGGATTGCAAGAATGGGATACTGCTAATATGGAAACAGATGAACTTATAAATAGTTTTTTGGAATTTGAAAAAAAATATAATATGTTTAAAGTTAAGATAAATAATATATGTATATGGCATTATTTGAGATTTATGGTATATAACGACTTGCTTGAAATGAAAAATTACTGGACATCTATTCAGAAAAATATACAAAATATAAAATGTAAGAAATCATTGGAGTATTGGTGGAAAAAGTATATATCCTGTAATCAGTTGTTTGCTCATAAAAAGGATGTTTTAATAATTTCTCATCCTAGGAAATATAAAGATGATAATAAATACTATAAATGTATATATACACATTTGTTAAATGAGTATTTATCACTGTCTCATTATGTGCTTGATGGAAGAACACCGGATGGCAATTATGAGATTCAGAAAAGCCACAACATATTATATTGCGATACAGAAGCATTTAAGAAAGTTAAACATATCCAATTCCCGAAACAATATGTATTAAAAACAGAGATAGAAAACAGAATTGTAAAACCCATTGAAAATTATTTTGCAATAAAAATAGAGAGTGATACTAAAAAAAAATGGGTGAATAATATTAATGATTTTATTAATGAAAGAAAGTATTTTATTCAATATTTTAGTTATATGCTAAAGAAAATAAGACCGAAGATTATACTAGTTGTAGTTGCATATGGATTTGATCGAATGGTGTTATGTGAAGTTGCACATAGATTTCATATACCTGTAGTTGAGTTGCAGCATGGAATGATGGGACCTATGCATATAGCATACAATTTTTATAAAAAATTGAAATTGCGTAGTTTTCCAGATTATATATTTACATTTGGACAATATGAGAAAGAACACACACGTTTTCCAATACCAGATGCTCACATTATTCCCACAGGATATCCTGAGTTAGAAAGTAATTATAATAAATGTAAAAAGAAAAAAGGTAGTAAAAAAGTTATTTTATTTATTTCTCAAACGTTGGTTAAAATTGCCCAATTTGCAAATGCTGTAGCACAAGGAGTAGATGCTAGTAAATATGAAGTAATATTTCAATTGCATCCTTTTGAGTATTCTAGTTGGGAAAAAACAATTGGGAAATATTTGACACATCCTAATATCAAAGTTATAGGTAGTTTTAATCATACAATATATGAATCTCTTGCGCAGGCAGACTGGGTTGTTGGAAATTATTCTACTGTATTAAGTGAAGCGCAAATGTTCAATGTAAAAGTTGCAATTCTAAAATTTGACATGTATAAGGTTTCTAGCTATTTATACAAAAATGGTTATGCTATATTGGTCGATTCACCAGAGAAATTATTAAAAGAGATTGAGGAAGATACTTTTCAACCTAATAGGGAAGTAAGTTTGTTTGAAAAAAATAGTTTGGAGAAAATGCAACAAAGTATAGATAAAATAATTGAAATAAATGAAAGCTGTTAGAGGAGCAATACATTATGGCTGAGATCAAGAATGACAATTTTATTAGCTATTGTTGAAGAAAACCTGTCATAGATTTTAAGTGTAGAAATATTAAAAAAGAAAGTTTGGCTAAAAATGAAAGTATTATATATATCACATGAGTCAGAGCTCAATGGAGCATCAAAATCTTTATTAGAGTTTGTTTCAAAAATTAAAGATAGGGGAATTCATCCTATTGTTGTGATTCCAAGTAGGGGGAAATTAAGATTCGAACTTGATAAAGTGAAAATTGATACAAGAATTGTAGCTTACGAAATGTGTGCATATCGTGGTAGATACAGCATGAATGATTATATTAGGTATTATAAAAAAAATTTCATTGCAATTAGAAAGATAATACAAATTATTAAATACGAAAATGTTGATTTAGTTCATTCAAATTCATTGGCAGTTGATGTGGGCGCAGTATCGGCGTGTCTTGCGAAGGTTCCGCATATATGGCATATGAGGGAATATTTAAAAGAAGATTTTAATTTAACATGCATTAATCCTACATTAGACAATTGGCTTATGAAAAGGAGCAATTGCTGCATAGCTATTGCGCTAGGCATTCAAAAAAAAAGTATGGAAAGATATGGGATAAAAGCGATACAGTTATATAATGGAATCGATGAAAAATTATATTATTATCCAGTTGGTAATCAAGAAAATAAAATATATAAAAACCAGCTGATGATTGCAGGAAGCATTTCAGCGGGAAAGGGACAATGGGATGCAATTAGAGCTACAGAAATACTAATCAAAAAGGGAATATGTGTACACTTAAATATTGTTGGAGACGGAGCGTACGAATATGTTGGCGAACTAAAAAAGTATGTGAAGCAGAAAAATATGGGGGAGAATATAACTTTTATGCCATATAAAAATAATCTGAAGCAATTACGCAGAGACAGTAATGCTATTTTGGTATGCTCCAAAATGGAGGCATTTGGAAGAGTCACCGCAGAGGCAATGATGACTGGAAAAATTGTAATAGGGGCATCATCGGGTGGTACAAAGGAATTGATAGGAAAACATGAAGAAAGAGGATATTTATATACATGGAATAAGCCGGAAGAACTAGCTGAAAAGATAGAATATGTGCTAACACATCCAGAGGAGGTTATAGATAAAGAAAAAAGAGCTCAAAAGTTTATATTGGGATTAACGGATTTAGATGCATATACAGACAAGCTTAAAAATATTTACTATAAAATATTGAATACGGATAAGAATAGATTATAAAAATTATAATATAGAATGAAAGGATATGGCTAAAAGTGAAAATTCGTTTGATTCTGTGGGGAATTGGGAAAATATACAATTCGATGATAAATTTATTAAAATGTTATGAGGACTTGGATCAGATTGAAATAGTTGGAGTAACCGCGCAAGATTTGCCGAATTTCAAATTTCTCGATAGTTATAGGCTGCTAAATATGGAAGAGCTTCAGGAAGAATCATATGATTATGTTATGGTTTTAAGTAATGATTATTTTTCGCAAATTGTAAGGTCAGCAATGATAACTGCAAATGTTCCTAGGGAAAAAATAGTTTCATATCATATATTGGAGATCCCCTATTTTGATTTCGCCCAGTATGATTTTATAAGGAAGCAAAATATAAGCATTGTTTCAAATAATTGCTGGGGAGGTATAATATGTAATACGTTAAGCATGGAATGCAGATCGCCATTTAAAAATGTTTCATTTTCTCCAGAGAACTACATAAAAATAATAAGTAATTTGAAACATTACTTAAGTGTTGATCCTATATGGACAGATAAAAAAGAATTGGATGCAAATCAAAATAGAGAAGTACCGATACTAGAACTGGATGATGTGTTAATAAAGTGCAATCATGATTTGGATGCAGATGAAGCCATATGTAAGTGGAAACGTAGAAGAGATAAATTTAATTGGAGCAATATATTAGTAGAAATGTATACTGAAAATCCTAAGAATGAGGAAGCTTTTGGAGATGCGTCGGAGCAGTTTGATAAAAGAATTTGTTTTGTTCCATATGAATCAAATAAAAAATATTCGATGAAACTACCTCTAATGAAAGGTCAGATAAAATTTTATGAAACAGTTAATATTAATGCTAGAATTGACAAAAATGCAATTGCTTATAATATTTTAGAGATTCTAAATGGAAAGAAAATATATAGATTTATGAAATAGACAAAGAATCAGATAGTAACGGAGGGGTAAATCACATGAAAACATTGGCATTATATCTGCCACAATTTCACAGGGTACCTGAGAATGATGCGTGGTGGGGGGAAGGATTTACAGAGTGGACGGCTGTAAAAGGGGCTGAAAAAATGTTTGCGGGTCACAATCAGCCGAGAGTGCCGTTGAATAATAACTATTACAATCTACTTGAGCATGATACCATGGAATGGCAGTCTGGGCTAATGAAAGAATATTGCGTGGATGGAATGTGTATTTATCATTACTGGTTTAAAGATGGTAGGCGTATTCTAGAAAAGCCGGCAGAAAATTTATTAAAATGGAAAGATATTCAAATGCCATTTTGCTTTTGTTGGGCAAATAATACATGGATTAAATCGTGGTCAAAATTTAGAAATGCTGACATATGGTCGTGTATTTATGAAACGCATGATACAAAAGAAGATACAGGTATCCTGTTAAAACAGATCTATGGACGGGAAAAAGACTGGGAAGAGCATTTTTTGTATCTTCTTCCGTTTTTTAAGGATGAGCGATATATCAAATTAGATGATAAGCCTGTATTTGTTATTTATTTGCCGGATGATATTTTTTGTTTATGGGATATGGCAGACTATTTTAATAAGAGAGCGAAGCAGTCGGGATTTCAGGGAATATATTTTATTGGTGCTGGAAAAGGAATAAATCATGGATTGGATGCAACATTTAAAAGATGGCCTGCCAGTGAAACGGATTCTTACGATGAAATGTGGAATATGATATTAGATTACAAGATAGGAAAAGACGTTAAAAATTATTTTTGTGGATTGGTTGATTTTGATAATTCTCCAAGGAAGGGGAGAGATGCATTGGTGCTAAAAGGGGCATCGCCGCAGAAATTTTACGAATATTTTAAGAGACTGTATCAGAAAAGCCTGGTGCTAAATAACGAGTTTATTTTTATAAATGCATGGAATGAGTGGGGGGAGGGGATGTATCTTGAACCAGATGAAAAATATGGTTTTGGATATCTTGAATCATTAAGGAATGCTATTACTGAATGTAATAGTGAACAGGCGTTGGATAAGGGTAGTGTTATAGAAATAAATTATTATACCGAAGGTGAAATTAAACAGAAAAATACAATACATAATATTTCAAGACATGATTTGTTACTGCATAACTGGCTCTGTTTAAAGGAAAATAAAGCAGACTTTTCTGCATATTTTAAGAAATATGGATACAAAAACATAGCAATATATGGAATGGGCAAGCTTGGACAGCATCTACTGTGTGAACTGAAGGACAGCGATATACAAGTGAAATTTGGTATTGATAAAAAGAATGAAAAGATTATGTGTGGGATAAACATATATAGCCCTAAGGAAAAGATGCCTAGGGTTGATGCTGTTATTATTACGATTATAGATCAGTACGCTAAAATCGCGGGAATGCTTCGGAAAAACATGGATTGTCCAATGGTTACATTGGAAGAAATCATACAGGAACTTATGTTGCAATAGCAAAAAAAAATTTGGTTATCCATCGTATTCATTGATATATAAAGTCATGGATTTTTGACTGTTTTGTCACCATCCATAAAAAATATATCAGAAGATAAATTGATGAAGGGAAAACAAGCAAATGGGTAATAATGTGTTTTCATTAGAAGAAGAAATCAGATGTGACTTCGTGGTATCAGAAAAGCGTAAAAAGATATGGAAGACACAACTTGAAATGGCCTTGGAAGTGAAACGTATCTGTGAGAAACATAATATTAAATATTTTATTATGTGGGGGACGTTGCTTGGCGCAGTAAGGCATAAAGGATATATTCCGTGGGATGATGATTTTGACATTGCTTTTTTAAGAAAAGATTATGAAAAGTTTTGTAAAATTGCAAAAAAAGAAGTATCATATCCTCTATTTTTTCAAGATGCTCTATCAGATAGGGAGTTTTTTATGGGATATACGCGAATAAGAGATTCTAGAACAACTGGTTGGATTTTAGAAAATCCTTCTCCTAATTATAATAATGGAATCTTTATTGATATATATCCATTAGATGTGATACCGTCCAATACATATGTATGGAAAGTACAAGCCTTTCTAATAAATTTTTTTCTAAAAGGTCTTGGGAAATACAATAAACTTACACAAATAGAGAAAAAGAAGAAAAACTTTAAATATTTGAGTTTTGTATATTTTCATAAGCTATGCTGTAAAATGTTTGATTGGATAAAACATCCTAAAAAAGTAGGAGGAATATATTGTCCACGAGATATAGAAATGGGATATTGGTTTTCAGCAGAAAGTATGAAAAACACTTTAGAGATGGAGTATGAAAATATAACATTTTCTGCTCCAAAAGGATATAAAGAAATATTGCAAAGAGCATATGGAGACTATATGAAATTTCCCCCCAAAAATAAACGTGGGACATGGCATGAAAGACAAATTGTTTTTGATCCAGATATGTCATACGTAGATTTTTATAAAAATAAAATGAGGAGAAGAAAGAAAATATGAATATTGATGCACCAGTTTTACTGATTTTCTTTAACAGAGAGGATGAGTTATTAAAGGTTATTCAAGCGATTAAAAAATGTTCTCCTAAAAAAATGTATATTGCATCAGATGGTGGAAGAACAAAAATTGAGCACGAAAGAATAGTACAACTGCGTCAGAAAATTAAAACATATATTGATTGGGATTGTCAATTAAATTGTTTGTTTTCAGATAAGAATCTAGGATGTGAATGGGGACCTATTTCTGCAATTAATTGGGTGTTTGAAAATGAAGATCAATGTATTATTATTGAGGATGATTGTATTCCTGATATATCTTTCTTTACATATTGTGATGAATTGTTAAAAAAATATGCAAAGAATGAAAATGTTTGGATGATCAGTGGGGATAATTATCTTGCTGATAATACAATGTTTGGTCAGGCAGATTATACATTTTCATTAAGAACAGATACCTGGGGATGGGCAACATGGAAACGGGCATGGGAAAAGTGTGATTTTAGACTGCAAAAGTGGCCAATATACAAAAGAGAAAAAGTTCTTGCACATACATATTATATGAGAAGATATGATGAACTTGATTATATGACAAAACAACTTGACAACATATATAAGAAGAAAGATAAATCTATTTGGGATTATCAATGGAGATTTCATATGATAATTAACAATGGATTATGCATTGTTCCACGTAATAATTTAGTCAATAATATTGGTTGGGGAAAATGCGCAACACATACAAAAAAGGATGAAAACAAAATTTGGAATGTGCCTATAAAAAGTCTTCATACACATCTTTGTCATCCATCATGCATCACTGCTAATGCAGATTTTGATAAAAAATATGGGGAATTACTTTTTAAAGATAAGTTGTTAAGTCAAATAAAGAACAAAAATATATTTGAGGCGATAAAGATGTTATTAAGATTTTACCTAAAAAAATAAAATAAATATAATAACTTTTATAGGAGAAGAAAGGAAGATAGTATGAAAAAAGGAATGATATCAGTTTTATCAGCATTGACAGGTACAATAGCAGGTGCAGTAACAGTAAAAAGAGCAGAAGACAAAAAACTGAAAAAGGTAAAAGGTTATGCAGACAAACATCTTGCTCTGTATCTTATGATGAATCAATGGGTAAAGGTAAAGCAGGAAAATAAATCAATTGCAGAGTATCTCGAAAAAAATGGTTATCGGCAGATTGCTATTTATGGAATGAATTATGTTGGAGAAACCTTATTGTCAGAATTGGCAAATACAAATATACAAGTAAAATATGCAATTGATAAGAATGCAGATAATATTTATGCAGATGTGGATATTTTGTCACCAGAAGATGATTTTGATAACGTGGATGTAGTAATTGTCACTCCAATTACTTTCTTTGATGAGATTGAGGAAACATTATCAGAAAAACTGGATTGTCCAATTATCTCTATGGAAGATATATTATATGAGATTTAAATAGTATCGATGGAGTGAATAGGAAAGCATGAAGCAAATAAAAGTATCTATTATAACTCCTTGTTTAAACAGCAGTGAAACAATTGAGAGAACAATAAAAAGTGTTCTTCAACAAACATACTCTAACATTGAATATATTATCATAGATGGGAAATCTACAGATAATACAATAAATATCATTAGGCAGTATTTACCAAAATTCGAAGGAAGAATGCGATTCATTTCCGAAAAAGATTCTGGAATTTATAATGCAATGAACAAGGGAATAAAATTATCAACAGGACAGCTTATTGGTATTATCAATAGTGATGATTTTTATGAGAAAGATACTGTAGAGAAAGTGGTTTTGTGCAGTTCCAGAGAAAAATATCAAGTTATTTATGGATATTGTAGAATTATTGACAATAATCATATAACTGGAATTATTAAGAGAAATCACAAAGGGTTAGGAAAGGAAATGATACCACATCCTACATGTTTTATTACAAAAAAAACATACAAAGATTTTGGACTGTTTTTAACGTTGTATAAAATTACAGGTGATTATGAATTAATGCTCAGGTTGTTTTATAGTGGAAAAGTAAAATTTATACAAGTGAAGGAAATATTAGCAAATTTTACGTTAGGTGGAATAAGCAGTAATAAACGGTGTAGTATAGAAACTACTTTAATTCAATATTTTTATCATTATATTTCTTTTACAACTATGATTAAAAAAATAGCTCGTCTGTATTTGAAATAAAACAATTTGGTTTGAATGCAGATTATGTCTGGAAGGAGTCGCTAAATCTTGGAACGATATATTAAACCATTGATATCTGTAATTGCACCCATTTATAATAATGAACCATCTCTTCATAGGTGCGTGGACAGTATTTTAAAACAAACCTATGATGTATTGGAAATTTTATTAATAGATGATGGCTCGTCAGATGGCAGTGAAAAGATTTGTGATGAATATCAAGTAAAAGATTGCAGGGTTAAAGTAATACATAAACAAAATGAAGGAACAGTATCTGCCCGGGAATGTGGTATCAGATGTGCACAAGGAAAATTGGTCAGTTTTATTGATGGGGATGATTGGATTGATAGTGATATGTATGAAAAGCTGATGGATTTTTATTTTCAGGCGAACTTTCCAGATATGGTATCCTCAGGATTGATATACGAATATCCAGAATCTGGCATATAAAGAATACTGTTAGATGGGGCTGAAAATGGGAGATATGATAAACATGATATTCAACAGGCATTGTTACCATTATTAATTTACAATCCTTTAACTAACCATAACTCTATATTAACTTCTGTATGTACAAAACTTGTAGACAGAACAATAGCGCAAAAGGCAATGGAGCGTATGAAATATTCTTTGACTTTAGGAGAGGATGGGGCATATGTAAGGGCGTTTTGGAAACGGTTTTTCTCGCTGCTGCGGTGGCCAATCAGTTTTCTGGCGGTATCGGAATAACTCCCTTAAAGCGAGGATTTCCTTACAGGGAATATAGTTGGAGGGAACGATGTCAAATTTAAAAAGATCGGCAATCCAGGCAGAATCCTTATCATCAGTTTTCTGGCCTTTAATGGCCCGGACATATTTGGGATTGGCGACAACGACATGACAGGAATCTTCCAGGATATTAAAAACAGGAATCCAGTATTTGCCAGTGGATTCCATACAGACCTCAGTACAGTTATGTTCAAGGAGCCATTTCTTAAGAGCCTTGAGGTCAGAATTGAAGGTGGCGAATCTTCCTTTGATATACGAAGTAACGCTACGATAGTCTGTAATGGCAATGGTGGCAGCCACAAACTTTTTGTGTACGTCTATGCCACAGCAGACAAAGTGTTTGATAGATAACATAAAATAAACCTCCTTATGTAGAAGCAGGAATTGACTTGTCCAGCAAAGAAAGACCTAAGGAATTGCTTTGATAATAATTAGGTTGCGAGCTCAAGGCACCACTGATTTGTGCTTGAAAAGACAACCGACACATGTTAAAATGCGGACTTTATTCCGAAAAGTCAGAGGAATCGATTCTACTTGCTCCTCCGTGCTCTGTAGTGTACCTGCATAAGAAGAGTATAGCATAAAAACAAAGAAAAAAAGGCACAAAACTTGCTGTTTCATTGCCTATTTGTGCCTGAGCGGAGCGAAAGGAATGTAAGTTAAAGTGAAGAAAGATGTAGTATCAGTGTTATCTATGTTAGCAGGAGCAGTAGAGAAAATTAAAGGAGATAAATTGGACAAGGCACAAAAGATGTCTAACATTTCACTGGAAGATGTTCTATACGAAGTGTAATGGTTTAATGTTAGCAGGATATCTTCTGTTTTCCTAAAAATTAGCAATATTTTTATAAGGAGAATTTATGTATCGAATATTGATATGGGGATGTGGATTATTTTATGGTAGATATATTAATGCAATAAAATATCAGGAGATATCAGGTAGTATAAAGATTATAGGAGTAACTGATCAGAATTCATTATATACAAAATTAGATGGGTATTCTTTTATTAATATTAGTGAAATAGATATTAATATGATAGATTATGTTGTGGTTACATCAGATAGGTATTTTGTTGAAATTAGTATGGAAGCGAAACGTATAGGATTTGTAGAAGAAAGTATAATATCAGCGAGTGTATTTAGTATCCCAGGTTTTTGTTTTAAAAATTATGTTGAACTTTTTCATTCAAAGGTTTCAATAATTGCTAATAATTGTTGGGGAGGATGTGCCTATCATGAATTAAGAATGAAATTTGGCTCTCCATTTATTAATATGTTTGAAAGAGATTTAGATTATATTAAACTCTTAAAAAATTTAAAATATTATTTAAGCCTTCAGTTAAAATTTAAAAAATATGCTTATAATGATGAATTAAAAATAAATTATCCAGTATGTATGTTAGATGATGTAGAATTATATTTTAATCATTATAGTAGTTTGGAAGATGTTGAGCGTAAATGGTATGAAAGAGTTAATCGTATAAATTGGGATAACCTTTTTATTATGATGTTTACTGAAGACGAAAAGGTCTTGGAAATTTTTGATAGTTTAGATTATTCGAAAAAAGTATGTTTTGTACCATTTAAAAGCGATTATCAATCAGCATTTTTTATGCAGATTGTAAAAAATAAAGAGATGTATAACATTCCATTTTATGATGTTGTAAATAAAACAGTCAAAGGTTTTTTTTATGATTATGATTTAATTAAGTTATTATCTATAGGTGTTGTTAATCATGATAGGATTAGATAATCGTATGAATGGTGAAAAGAATTTTTTACGAGGATATTTGGATTAAAAGTAGATTAAGAAGAGCTGAATGAAAGGAGTAACTCAAACTTGGAACCATATATGAAACCATTAATATCAGTAATTGTGCCTGTTTATAATAATGCACCATTTCTTCATAGATGTGTAGACAGTATTTTAAAACAAACATATAAAGCATTGGAAATTCTGTTAATAGATGATGGATCTATAGATGGTAGTGGAAAGATTTGTGATGAATATCAGTTAAAAGATAACAGGATTAAGGTAGTACATAAATTAAATGAAGGAACAGTATCTGCCCGGGAATGTGGTATCAGATGTGCACAAGGAAAATTGGTCAGTTTTATTGATGGGGATGATTGGATTGATAGTGATATGTATGAAAAGCTCATAGATTTCTATTTTCAGGAGAACTCTCCAGATATGGTATCATCAGGGTTAATATACGAATATCCAGAATCTGGCATACAAAGAATATTGTTGGACGGGGCTGGAAATGGGAGATATGGTAAGCATGATATAGAACAAGCACTGTTGCCAGTATTAATTTACAATCCTTTAACTGACCATAACTCCATATTAACTTCTGTATGTACAAAACTTGTAGACAGAGCAGTGGCACAAAAGGCGATGGAGCATATGAGGCATTCCTTGACTTTAGGAGAGGATGGGGCATATGTATATTTTCTTGTGTGTTATTGTTCATCATTAGCAGTTATTAAAGAAGCCTTTTATCATTATGAACAGCACAAGAATTCACAAAATTATAAGTATACTTTAGATGCCTATAAAAGTTTAATTGAGTTAAAAGAAGTGATGACAGAAGGAATGGATAGCTTAGGATGGAAAAAAGGCACTTTGGTAAAGGAACAGATTAATTATTATGTTTGGAATTATCTTAATCGGATAATTGAAGAACATTTTCATTTGGGTATTGGTAGGTTTATGTATTTGTTTCCTTTTGCAAGATGCGACAAAGGGTGTACCGTGTTGTTGTATGGAGCAGGTATGGTTGGAAGAGATTATGTAAGGTGTCTTGAAAAAAGTAAATTTGCCAAGAAAATTATATGGGCAGATAAAAATTACAAGAAATTACAAGATATTGGTTTGAATGTGATCTCTATTGATGATGCATTACAGCAATATTTTAATTATATTGTGATTGCAATAGAAAATGAAACGACTGCCAAGTTGATAATGGAGGACTTTTTAATACAAGGTATAGCTAAGGAGAAACTGATTTGGGAAAAACCTATACGAATAATGCTATACAAATAATGTATATTTTCTATATTATTGATGTTGTAGTTAATGCATATAAAAATATGAATGATTATATTAAAATATGGGTAATGAATCGCTTATGGGTTTTCATAATTTATAACAGGTAAATAGGAGCATAAAATTATGAGATTATCAATTGAAGAGCATATCAATATATTTGAAAATATGCTGAAAAAGGGTGTAGTAATCTACGGGGCAGGAAATCAGGGAATGGCAGCAATTGAGAAATTTGAGACGATGGGAATTCACATTGTAGCAATTGCAGATAGACAAGTAGGAAAGAAGTGTGGGAAGTTTTGTTCAGTTTCGCTAGAAACACTCTGCGAAAGAGCAAACAATGAAGTTTGTGTTATAACACCTAATTTGCCATTACAAGATGTATGGGAAAAATTACGTCATAATTATTCCATAGTGATTGATATTTTATCTGTGTTCGAGATTTTTAATGTGAGAGAATATTATTTTCCACATCTATGTTCGGAAATGGATTATACTTTATGTCATCCGTTTAACTGCTATGATTCGCCTTATATACAAGATATAGAATTGGAAGTATACAGAAGAATCACGCCAAAAGATGAACTTAAGGATATTGATTTGAGTATAGACTTTCAAAAAGGCTTACTTCCTAAAGTACTGCACAATAGTAATAATTTTTTGAAAAAGCAGGCACAAACAAAGAATTTTAGATATAAATCCAATAATGGATGGTTTGATGATGGAGATGCAGGGCTTCTGCATAGTATGATTCTTGAATATAAACCGAAAAGGATTATTGAGATAGGCAGTGGATATTCTACCTGTGTCATGCTGGATACCAACGAATATTGGTTTGATAATCATATAGACATTACCTGTATTGAGCCATATCCTCAACGGCTTATGGAAAATATAAGAAATAATGAAAAATTAGAAATTAGAAAAGAGTTTGTGCAAAATGTACCACTTGAAATATTTGATACTTTGGAGTCAAATGATATTCTGTTTATAGATTCCTCACATGTCGTAAAAGTGGGTGGAGATATTGTATGGGAATATTTTCATATCATACCAAGATTAAAAAATGGTGTAATTATACATATTCATGATATTGCTTTTCCTTTTACATATTCTGAGAAATGGATTTTACAAGGAAGGGCGTATACAGAGGCATTTCTTTTGAGAGCATTTCTAATGAATAATAATAGTTATAAAATACTTTTTTTCAACAATATGATGATAAAAAAGTATTATGAGGAATATGTCAAGGGTTGGAATAACGGACATGAATTATCTGGTTTTGGAAGTATATGGATTCAAAAATGTGAAATGATTTCTTAGGTAGTAATATATGGCAAATATTTTTATATTCTGTCTATATCATGTTTAAATTTCTTTTTTTGAACTATATTTTGATAGTACTTGGAAGGAGTACAATTATGGTAACTAATCAACCATTGGTTAGCGTTATTATGCCAGTTTATAATGCAGAAAAGTATATTTTAGATGCAATCAATTCTATTCGAAGTCAAACATACCCAAATTGGGAATTAATTTTAGTGGAGGATGGTTCGACGGATCATACCTTAGAAATCATACAAAAAATTGAAGACTCAAGAATTATATTGAAAAGAAATAGATGTAATAAAGGCATTGCTTATACAACAAATTTAGGAATTTCTATAAGTAAAGGAAAATATATTGCGCTTTTAGATGACGATGATATTGCGCTAAGCACACGATTACAAGTACAAACAGCATATATGGAGTCTCATCCGGAAATTGATGTTTTAGGAGCTAAAAGCCTTGATATCAATGAGAGTGGGAAAATTATTAAATATGGCCAGCCACCACGCAATAATCCACAATACATCAAAGCAATGCTTTTGTTTAGAAATGTAGATTTCTATAATGGAACAGCAATGATTAGAAAGGAGTTTATAGAACAGCATAAGTTATCCTATTTAGAAGGGTGTCTTGGCATGCAGGACTTTAAATTTTACATTGAGTGTTCTAAAAAGGGAAATATTTCCTCTATAGACGAGTATGTTTTGAAGTATCGTAGACATGAAAATAATCAGACATTGAAGGTAAGAGAAAAATTAGGTGGAGAGCGTGCACAATTGTATGCAAAGTTTCAGAGACAATCACTTAAAGATAGTGGGTTTTATTTAACGGATGAACAATTTCAATTGGTGGCAAAGGCATTTGATGAGTTTAACCGGCGATGTGATTCATTGGAAGAATTAAAAGAATTATATGGTATTTTTAAAGTTTTATTAAGCCAAGCATTGCAAAATAAAATTAGTTATTATGAGGAATTAAAAATCTTTTTTAGAAAAAAAATTTCAGAATTACTGCTGAAACTAGAATTATTTGATTAGAAATCAGATAAGTAATATAGCAGTCATTTAAAATATCTTGCTTTTAAATCCAATAGAGATTGTAGCATTGATGCTTATTTTATCCAAAGGTAACAAAGATATTTATATATGAAAAAATAGATTTTTTCATATGCTAGCTGTATATAGGTATATGTATTTTATTAAATATGTCTTAATTAAAAAGAAGTTATAGCAGGGAGCCTAAGAATGAAGCAAGAGCAAATTAGTGTTATTGTTCCAGTTTACAATGGAGAACGGTATTTAATAGAGTGTATTGATAGTATTAGGAATCAGACATATCCCAATTTGCAAATTATTATTGTGAATGATGGTTCAACAGATAACACAAGCACAATCTGCGAACAATATGCCAAAGTGGACAAGCGGATACAAATTATAAATAAAAAAAATGCAGGTCTTGTTGCTGCAAGGAAAACAGGAGTTGAGTATGCAAGTGGGAGATATATTGGATTTGTAGATGCCGATGACTGGATTGACAAAGATATGTATGAGAGTTTGCTAATTGTCATGGAAAAATATCAATGTGATTTGGTAACATCGGGAACATACAGGCAGTTTGGGGAGAAATACAGTATTGATAAGAACTTGATATCTGAAGGGGTGTATCATCGCGCGGAAATCGAACAGAAAGTGCTTCCCTATATGTTGTATAATGGTACATATTTTCAAATGGGAGTGCGTCCTAATGTATGGAATAAATTGTTTCGTAGAGATTTATTGAAAAATGTGTTAGCAAAAGTGCCAGATGAGATAACGAATGAGGAGGATGTGGTCACAACATATACTTATTTATTACATACAAATGCTATTTTTTTGATGGATAATGTTTATTACCACTATAGACAACGTAACGACTCCATGTCACAAAGTCATATAGATACGGACGCAGTTGAAATCAAAAAAATTCGATTGTTGTATTCTTGTTTGTATTCAGAATTTGTTACAAGTAGTTCGTCTGCAAATCTTTTAGAACAATTGGATTTTTATATTTCTCGACTTTTGATCCAGAGATATAGTTGGATTTATGATGATAATAGGGCTGTATTTCGTATATTTGGTGGAGTGAGGACAGATAGTAAAATAGGTATATACGGTGCAGGAAAGTTTGGAAAACAGATATTTAATCATGCCAAAAGACTTGGAATGGATTTTATCTGGGTTGACAAAAATGATACTTTTTACAAGGAGCAAGGTTATCCAGTAAGTCCAATAACAGAACTAAGCCAAGGAAAGTGTACTATTATTTTGATTGCAGTGATGGATCAGGATATAGCATTACAGATAGAAAAACAGCTAATTGATTTGGGAATTGATACAGAAATTAGACGACTCGATATTTGTTATATTACATCAAGATCTGTATTAGATAATCTTGGCTTTGGGAGAGAATAGATATGAAGAATATATTGGGAGAAATATGTGAAAAATATCAGAAAATTGTAATTTATGGTGCAGGTGGTGTAGCACGAATTGTCTGCAAGCTAATGAAACAAAGTAATATTAAAAGTGACATTTGTGTTGGTGTGACAGACAGTAGTAAAAATCCAAAAGTTTTGGAAGGGTATGAAGTATTTGACATTGATAGTTTAGCTAGTAATGAATATAAAGAGAATGCACTTTTTATTGTGGCAATTATGTTCCCCACTGCAGAAAGGGTTCAAATACAACTTTCGGAAAATGGGTATCAAAACGTTATAACAGCAGACGAGATTGTCCAGAAGATGTATCAGGAATTTTATCAGTTCCCAATTCAGAAAGGAAAAGTTTTGTTTACGAGTTATACTGGGAAAGGATATGGCTGTAATCCAAAATATATCTGTGAAGAACTATTGGATAGAAAATTAAACTTTATTGAATGTGTTTGGGGTGTTGATGATAGTGAAGAAAAATTTCGGAAAGAAATAAGAACCGTTACATATGGAACTTATGAATATTATTATGAGCTTGCGACTGCGCAGATATGGGTTGATAACCAGCATAAAGATTTTTTTTCTAGAAAAAGACAAGGACAATATTATATATATACATGGCATGGTTGTGGACCAATGAAAAAAATTGAATATGATGCTACAAATCTTCCTAAAAGTTATTTGCAGTTATCAAATCATAACATGAAAATGACAGATTTGTGTCTTGCAGGATCTAGTTTTTGTACGCCGCAGTATAGAAGGGCCTTCCGATATGAGGGAGAAGTCTTAGAATGTGGTTGTCCTAGAAATGATATATTTTTTAACAAAAATTTTGATAAAAACAAAATTAGAAAGAATATGGGACTGCCAGATACAGCACATATTATTTTATTTGCACCGACGATGCGTGAGGGTGCAAGTAATTGTATAGATGCAGATTATATTGTGGAAGCTTGTGAAAGGTTATTTTGCAGTCCATGCACCATATTAATTCGCGAGCACCCCAAAATGGAATCTGAATCAGGGCGGTATGTATTCTCAGATAAAGTTAGGAGTGCATCTGTGTCGCAATATCCAGATATTCAGGAAATAATGGCTATTTCGGATATGTTAATTACGGATTATTCTTCTGTTATGTGGGATTTTTCGCTTCAGAGAAAACCCGTGTTTTTATTTCATCCAGATGCAGATCTGTATGAACAAGAGAGAGGATTTAACATTCCATTTTCAGAAATGCCATATATTGAGGCATTTGATATGGAAGATTTATATAAAAAAATTTGTGCATATGATGAAAACTTGTATTTGCCACAATTGGAACAATTTTTAGAAAAATATCAGTCGTTTGATATTGGGCAGGCATCGAAACAAGTAGCAGATAAAATATTAGAAGTGATCACGCATCAATAGTCTGTTGTTTGCATTTTCAAACTTTGGCAGAAATGAGGCACTATATGGGAGTAAAAGTCAGTATTATTGTACCAGCATATAATTCAGGACAGTATATACGAGAATGTATAGACAGTATACTTAAAAGTACTTTACAAGATATAGAAATCATTTTGGTGGATGATGGTTCTACAGACCAAACCACTCAAATATGTGATATCTATGCTGAAAAATTTGATAGAATCCATGTGATTCACCAGGAAAACAAAGGACAAAATGCTGCGCGGCTTACAGGGATCGTTGCTGCGAATGGAGATTATATAGGCTTTGTGGACAGTGATGATTGGATAGATTCTAAGATGTATGAAGAATTATGGGAACAGGCATATGCTCAAAAGGCGGATATGGTGTGCTGCGGATGCATTTATGAAAAAGGAGCATATCAGGAAGTTAAATATAATGTATTGCAGGAAGGTGTATATCATAAGGAAGCAATTTTTCAGGAAGTATTGCCATATGTAGTCGCGTTTGGAAGCAATTGTACGAAGGATAGGATAGTTGAACCTCATTTGGTAGATAAGTTATTTAGGAGAGAATTGATTTTACATGTATTGATGGATTGGAATAAAAGTATTTTTTGGGGTGAAGATGCAATAATCACGTTTCAGTGTATTGCGAAGGCAGATAGTATGGTTGTTATAAAATCAACACCATATCATTATCGCATTCATCAGAAGTCTATTCTTAGAAGGCCAGATAAAAGGGCAATTACTTCTTATCCTTTACTGCTAAATGAGTTATTGAATTTTTGTGACCAAAATGATATTTGTACGAAACAGGTGCAGTGGTACGCAATCAATGCTGTAAGGGACATGCTTCGGATTGGATTAAATGTATCAAGTAGCAAGTTTTGGCAGTTTCCATACAACGATTTTCAAAAAGGGCAGCGGATTATTCTTTATGGAGCTGGAGATGTTGGAATTTGTTATTTCAATCAGGTAAAAATAGGTGGGTATTTTGCAGAGGTTATATGGACAGACAGCAATGAGGAAAAACGAAAAAAGGACAGTCGACTATGTAAGGCAGAAGAAGCGCTCGAATTGGAATATGATATGGTGGTGATTGCAGTAGAACAGAAATTGATTGCGGCAGAAATTAAAAAGCTACTCTTAGAAAGGTCGGTTTCATTAGAAAAAATATATTGGAAGGAACCAGTCTATGTACCAGATGCTTTTCTTTTTGCTGTGAAATAGTATTTGAAACCTTGTCAATCTGTAAAATTGAAATGGAGAAATCAATGAAATTAGAAAAACTTTCAGAACATAATCTTCTTTATATAGAAGGAAAGCAAATCATTTGTTTTGGCTGTCCGGCAGCATATTTGGCAGAGTTAGAACAAAAGTTTCCGAATGTAGCAGCTAGTATAACAGCCGTTTATGATGAAAATGTTCGAGATCAGAGAAGTAGCTGTATTGGACGTAGAAGGTTTCCTATTATTTCAAAAGATGATCTTGCCCAGGTGTCATATCAGGATACAATGTGGCTGATATTGAACGATTATTTTCAGGAATATTATGAAAAATTATCAAAGATAGAAGTGGTAAGGAATTCATCTGATATTGTGTATTATTTTGAAAATCATGAAACAGAATTAGAGATGAGTTATCGAAAAAAGTATGAAAATCATCATTTGCAGAATATGATTTTGTTTCGCAGCGGTCCTCATGCATCTGCATATATAAAAGGTATGGATTTTAGTGATAATGCAAGAGCATTGTTTGAGTATATGATTGTCAATGGTTATAACCAAAAATATGAATTGGTTTGGCTGGTAAAAAATCCAGCAGAGTTTTCAGATTATAGCAAGTATCAAAATGTGAGTTTTGTTGCTTATGATTGGTCAGTCTCGGAACAGAAAGAAGAAAGAGATGCGTATTATAGAGCGCTTTGCCTTGCAAAGTACATATTTTTTACAGATGCTTATGGGTTTGCAAGGAACTGCCGAAAGGATCAGATTAGAATACAGCTTTGGCATGGGTGTGGATACAAGACGAGAGTAAATTTTGTACCTTGCAAAAACCGGTATGAGTATATGACTGTGATTAGTGATATGTATGCAGATGTGTATCATCAGGCGTTTGGATTGCAAGAGGATCAAATGCTAGTTACGGGGTATGCAAAGCAGGATTGGTTGTTTTCGCCACTGTCAGAGTTTCAAAGCAGGTTAGAAATACCAATAGCGGATAAATATATTTTCTGGCTGCCCACATTTCGCATGGCCAAACAAGGATTGGAAAATTTAAACGAATATTCTTTTGAGAATCAGACAGGTCTGCCTGTTGTAGATACATTTGACAAATGCCATCAATTAAATGCGCTGCTAAAAGAAAGCAATACGATTTTGGTGGTAAAACTACATCCGTTTCAGGATAGATCTAAGATTGTAGATGCAGATAATGCCAGTATAGCGGCTATGGAAAATATTGTTTTTCTGGATAATGACCTTCTATATGAAAAGGATATTCAGACGAATCAAATACTTGGTTGTGCGGATGCATTAATCAGTGATTATTCATCTGCAGCAGTGGATTATATGCTTTTAGACAGACCGATTGCATTTACCTTGGATGATGTTGAAGCATACAAAGAAAGTAGGGGATTTTTCTTTGAACATATTGAGGAGTGGCTTCCAGGGCAAAAACTGTATACATTTGATGACTTTTATCATTTTGTAAAAGAAGTTTGTGAGGATGTAGACAGTACACAAACAATACGAGAAGAGCTTATGAAAACGATGCATAAGTATCAGGATAATAAAAATTGCAAGCGGATTGTTGCAGCTTTGGCAATATAGGCGTTAAAAATAACAGGAGACAGATAAGATGAAAGTGATTACATATGGGACCTTTGACCTTTTTCATGAAGGGCATTATCGGCTGCTCCAAAGAGCAAAGAAATTGGGAGATTATTTGATTGTTGGTGTTACTACAGAAAATTATGACAGGGCAAGGGGAAAACTTAGTGTAGTTGATTCACTTATAACACGGATAGAAAATGTGAAAAAGACTGGATTTGCAGATGAGATTATTATAGAGGAAGCACAAGGGCAGAAATTCAGTGATATCAAAAAATATGGAGTTGACATTTTTGCTATTGGATCAGACTGGATGGGGGAATTTGACTATTTAAAAGACTACTGCGAAGTGGTTTACTTAGAGCGGACAAGGGATATTTCGAGTACAATGCTGCGGGAACAAAAACAACGGATACAGAGGATTGGAATTATTGGTTCAGGAAGAATTGCGAATCGATTTGTGCCAGAGGCAAAGCTTGTCAGTGGAATCAGTACACAAGGGGTATACAATCCTCATATGGAAAGTGCTCTGGCATTTGCTGACAAATGGGATATTAATGCATATACAGAAAAAGAAACGTTTTACCAGGATATTGATGCTGCGTATATTGCGTCGCCTCATGAAACGCATTACAACTATGTCAAAGAGGCATTGGCGCATGGGAAGCATGTTATCTGTGAGAAGCCGCTTGCACTGAAGAAAGAACAGGCAGAAGAGCTCTATGCAGATGCACAATCCAGAGAGTTAGTTCTGTTTGAGGCGATTAAAACAGCATATTGTCCAGGGTTCCAGAAACTGCTTGAAATAGCATGTAGCGGTACAGTTGGAAGTATTCGAAATGTAGAAGCTTGCTTTACCAAGCTTGAAGATCCAAAGAAACGGGAATTGACGGATACAGCATATGGGGGAAGTTTTCTTGAATTAGGAAGTTATGTAATGCTGCCAATACTGAAATTATTTGGTGCTGCATATGAAAAATTAGAATTTGATACAATCAAAGGCAAGAATGGGCTGGATTTGTTTACAAGGGCAATTTTACGTTATCCAACAGGGATTGCAACAGCTACATGTGGACTAGGAGTGAAATCTGAAGGGAGGCTTTTGGTTTCTGGTACAAAGGGTTATATCATAGTGGATGCTCCATGGTGGAAAACGACGTATTTTGAGGTGCATTATGAAGATACAAGTAAAGTGGACAGGTACTCAGAAACATTTTTAGGAGATGGATTGCGGTATGAATTAAGTGATTTTCTGGCAATGATAAATCATAATGAGAAAGCAAGATTTAAACTTACAGGAAAGGAATCAATCGCACTTGCAGGAATGATGGAGAAGTTTTTGGAAGAAAGGCAAAAGAAATAAAAAGAGTTTCAAAGGTAATTTGAAAGTTTAATATAATTTGGAATAAAGAATAGGTAAGGGATATGAACAATAAGTGGAAAGAAATATGGAACGCGAAAGGAACAGATTGTAAGATTTCATTATCAGGAAGAAGTGAGTTTGAGGTTTATAGGGAATTAAAAAGATTAGATGGGTATGATGTAAGTATTGAAAATGAGGAGGCATATTATAAGAAGTTCTATGATTCAGCAGTTATAATGTTCAAGATATGAAAAACAAGATGGGGGTTTGTTCTGCATACGAAGTAGGTTGTGGGAGCGGCGCTAATTTGTATCTGCTAAAAAATCGTGGGATAGAGGTTGGAGGAATTGACTATTCAGAAAATTTGGCTGGTGTTGCTAGAACAGTACTAGAGGAAGAGAAATTGGTCCAAATTGGCGAAGCAGTCAATCTGCCAACAGATACAAAATATGATATGGTTTTTTCGGACAGCGTTTTTGCATATTTCCCAGATGAAAAGTATGGTATGGCCGTTTTGAAAAAGATGTATGACAAGGCTCGAAATTAGTGGTTATTTCAGAAGTATTTGATAAGGATAGGCAGTTAGAATGTGAAAAGCACAGACGCGAAATGATTGATAATTATGATGAGAGATATGAAGGGTTAGATAAGGTTTTCTATAAAAGAGAATTGTTTACTCAGTTTGCAGATGAATATCAGTGTAAAATCAAATTTCGTAATGTAGAAAATGAATATTATTGGAATAGTAAATATTTATTTGACTGTTATTTATATAAAGCATAGTAGAATTTGGAGGAAGTAGTATGCAGGCGGTTATTCTTGCGGCTGGAATGGGCAGGCGGTTAAAAGAACTAACAAACGACAATACGAAATGTATGATTCAGGTGAATGGTGTTACGCTGATAGAGCGGATGCTTCGGCAGTTAGAGAAAAGGCACCTTTCAAGAATTGTAATTGTTGTTGGTTATAAGGGAAAGAAATTGATAGATTATATTGATGAACTGAAACTTCAGACACCGATTGTATATGTTGAAAATTCCAATTATGATAAGACAAATAATATCTATTCACTGGCCAAGGCCAAGGAATTTCTGCGTCAGGATGACACACTATTGTTTGAATCTGATTTGATATTTGAAGATAGCGTGATTGATGAACTACTGAATGATTCTCGCGATACGTTAGCACTTGTAGATAAATATGAAAGCTGGATGGACGGCACTTGTATGAAGCTGGGAAAAGATGATAATATTGAAGCATTTATTTCCTCTAAGAAATTCAAATATTCAGAAATAGAGAGTTACTATAAAACAGTAAATATTTATAAATTCAGTAAAAACTTTTCTGAGTTTTGTTATATACCATTTTTAGAAGCATATTCTATGGCATTGGGGAACAATGAATATTATGAACAAGTGTTAAAGGTGATTACGGTATTGGATGAACCAAAGATAAAGGCGAAGCGTCTGAGCGGACAGCTTTGGTACGAAATTGATGATATACAAGATTTGGATATTGCAGAGTCTTTGTTTGCATCTAATACAATGGACAAAGTATCCTTAATTCAAAAGCGGTATGGAGGATATTGGCGTTATCCGTAAATGATTGATTTCTGCTATCTTGTCAATCCATACTTCCCCCCGCAGAAGCTGATAGAAGAAATGGAAGCAAATTTTAATCGGCTTGTAGCACAGTATCCATCAGGAATGGAGGTTAATTCAATATTAGCCGCGAGAAATTTTGGTGTTCGCAAAGAAAATGTGATCACAGGAAATGGGGCAGCGGAACTGATTCGAAGTTTTATGGAATATTTGTCTGGCAAAACAGGATTTATTAGACCAACTTTTGAAGAATATCCAAATCGTTATGATATGGATGAATCGGTTTTCTTTGCACCACAAAATAGGGATTTTTCATATACAGTTTCTGATTTAATAGAATATTTTCAGGACAAAGATATTGATAATCTGATTCTTGTGAATCCCGATAATCCATCTGGCAATTATCTTTGTAAGAAAGATATCTTAAAATTAATTAGCTGGACGAGCCAACAGAAGATTCGTCTGGTATTGGATGAATCTTTTGCTGATTTTGCGGACGAAGAAGATAATACCATGATAAGACAGGATATATTGAATAAAAATCAGCATTTATACATAGTTAAGAGTATTTCTAAGTGTTATGGGGTTCCAGGCTTAAGACTTGGAGTTTTGGCTTCGGGAGATATAGAATTAGTACAAAAGATGAAAAAGGATGTATCTATTTGGAATATTAATTCTTTTGCAGAGTTTTATATGCAGATTGCAGAAAAATACAAAGCAGATTACGTCAGTGCACTAAAAAAGTTAAAAGAAGAGCGAAATTATTTCTATCATGGACTGAATCAGATTCCGGGAATTCGCCCTATTTTATCACAGGCAAATTATATTATGGCGGAGTTAGTGGAATCAGTTTCCGCAGAAATGCTTACTGAAAATTTGCTTGTGAAACACAATTTATTTATCAAAGATTTATCTTCAAAAATAAAAACGGGGCAATATGTTCGCATTGCGATACGGGACAGAGGGGATAATGAAAAGATGTTATTAGCATTGAAACAAGAGTTGGAACAATATTAAGGGCGTGGATGGGATTGTTTAACGAGTATAAGGAGAAACACAAATGACTTTAGAGTTAACGGCATCAATGATGTGTGCAGATTATGGAAACCTGGAAAAAGAGGTCAAAGAACTGGATAAGGGAGGTATTGACTCTTTTCATATAGATATTATGGATGGGCGTTTTGTGCCTAACTATGCGATGTCGCTGAATGATTTGAAATACATAGCCGGCGCGACAAAAAAACCGCTTGATGTGCATTTGATGATTGAGCATCCAAACAATAATGTACAGCTCTTTTTAAAAAATCTGCGTCCGAATGATACCGTCTATATTCATCCAGAGGCAGAGTATCACCCATCTACAACGCTGCAAAAGATTATCGATGCAGGCATGGTGCCTGGGATTGCAATTAATCCAGGAACAAGTGTGGAGACTGTCTATGAGATGTTGCGCATTGTCAAAAAAGTGTTGGTTATGACGGTCAATCCCGGAAATGCAGGACAAATGTACATGCCTTATGTTGGGAAGAAAATAACAAGACTGCTGCTTTTAAAGGAGGAGATGGGCTTCAAGACATACTGGGACGGCGCATGTAGTGCAGATAAAATCCTTAAGTTTGCACCAAGAGGAATGAATGGATTTGTGCTAGGCACAACGATTCTGTTTGGGAAGAACAGACCCTACAAAGAAACGCTTCAGGAAATTCGTGATTACAGCAGCGCATGGTAAAGTGCAGTCTTATTGCTTAGTTGATATGGAAAATAAAAATAGGGAATCCTGATATAAGTAGATAGTTTGTTACTTGTATCAGGGTTTTCGTTTTTATGAGTTTTCCTGCGATTTTTGTAGAAATTATGTGAAGTTTATGATACACTATAGAACGATGCATTTTATAAACGAGAATATATAAGGAACATGAGGAGGATTGGCGTTGAACAAAAATACTTTAAAGGAAAACATTATTGAGTTAAGGCATATCAGCCGTACTTTTGATGACGGTTTCCGTGTTGTTGAAGATTTTAATTTAACGGTTCAAAGGGGAGAATTTGTCACGTTTTTGGGTCCTTCTGGATGCGGCAAAACCACAACGCTTCGTATGATAGCAGGTTTTGATAAACCTACAGAAGGTGAACTATTATTAAATGGTGAGGATATTAGGGATTTACCGCCCAATAAGCGGCCTATTAATACAGTTTTTCAACGATATGCGCTGTTTCCTCACCTAAATGTATTTGATAATGTTGCATTTGGATTGAAGCTGAAAAAGCTTCCCAGAGCTGAGATTGTGAAAAAGGTTGGAAAAGCCTTGGAAATGGTGGATCTTGAAGATTTTGAAAATCGTAAGATACAGACGCTTTCCGGCGGGCAGCAGCAGCGGATCGCGATAGCAAGAGCTTTGGTAAACGAACCCGAAATACTGTTGCTTGATGAACCTCTTGGTGCACTGGATCTAAAGATGAGAAAAGAAATGCAGCTTGAGTTAAAAAATATGCATCAGCAGCTTGGGATTACATTTATCTATGTGACCCATGATCAGGAAGAGGCATTGACTATGTCTGATAAAATTGTTGTCATGTCAGAAGGAAAAATTCAGCAGATTGGCACACCGGAGGATATCTATAATGAGCCGAAAAATGCGTTTGTTGCGGATTTTATTGGTGACAGCAATATTTTTAGCGGTATTATGACAGGAAAATGTAAAGTCCGTTTTTGCGGAGCAGAGTTTGCATGCGTGGATGACGTAGAACATGGTACAATGATTGACGCAGTGGTAAGGCCGGAGGATGTGACAATTACCACTCTGGAACAAGGTACGATTAAGGGCGTTGTGACGTCTGTTATTTTTAAAGGTGTGCATTATGAAATTGCGGTACAGTCAGGGAAAAATGAAATTGTGATACAATCTACTAGAAAAGCAATGGTCAATGCCAATGTGGGTTTATGTATCGAGCCAGAAGGAATTCATATTATGCTGGCAGAAGACACAATAAACCGTATTGAATCTGGTGTGGATAAGGAGTATAAGCTGAATTTTCTGGGCGGACTGCTTGATTGCGATATTACATCCGTGATACCAGGAACTTCTTTCAATACAGACGGTGTGCTTGTGGATGCGCACGGTGATGAGATAGAGCCAGCTAAAATCAAGGTGATTGTGTCCGTGAAACCAGAAGATATCACAATGAGCGACGACAAAGAGGCGGGTATTGTGAGAGGGCATATTATCAATCTGATTTATAAAGGGGATCATTATAGTTATGTGGTGCGAACCGAGGAGGATGAAGACTTTATTGTAGATGACGAGTATCTGTGGAATATGGATGATTATGTAAGTCTTGTGATTCCTAGGGATAAATTTCATTATGCACTCAAAAAATAATGATTTGTATGGAGTGAAACGTTCAGAAATAGAAATTATATTACGATAGGCTCTTGGAGTTTCTTTGTGCCTGATGCTGCAAGGAAATTCTGGAAGCCTGTCATAGATAAATGGAGGGGAATGGATGGGTAAAATTCGTTTTCAACGGTCCCAGCTCTGCATACCATATGGGGTCTTTTTGGTATGTTTTGTATTGGCGCCGTTACTTGTGATTATATACTATGCATTTACCAATGGTGAGGGGCATTTCACATTTGAAAATCTGATTGGTTTTTTCTCTAGCCCAAATACAATTGGTACGCTTTTGTACAGCTTTGGCATAGCTGTGGTAACGACTTGCACATGCCTTATGCTGGCTTATCCGATTGCATATATATTGGCAAGAAGTCATTTTAAACATAAATCTGTGATACTGATGATTTTTGTGATGCCAATGTGGATCAATTTTACACTCAGAATTACGGCGCTTAAGGAAATTCTTACAATTATAGAAGGAAATCTTTCCTATCATCCTTTTTTGAATACGATAATAGGCATGACATATGATTTTCTGCCATTTATGATTTTGCCGATATATACAACACTTTTAAAGCTTGACAATACACTTCTGGAGGCGGCATCTGATCTTGGTGCGGATACAGTGCGAACGTTCATTAAAGTGACGCTGCCATTATCGGTTCCAGGAATTATAAGTGGAATTGTAATGGTATTTCTGCCATCTATGACAAACTATGTCGTATTGGACATGCTTTATAATAGCACATATATAATGGGCAGTCTGATAGGTGCGTATTTTAGTGCATATGACTGGCATAATGGCTCAATGATCGCATTGATATTATTGATGATTATCTTTGCATTTACAATGTTTACAAACCGTTATGCAGATGAAGACGCAGGCAGCAGCAGGGGAGGTATGATTCGACAATGAAAAAAACAATCAGTACAATCTTCATTGGAATAATGGCGGTAATATTATACCTTCCAATTTTTATGCTGGCAGTGTATAGCTTTACGGATTCTGCGAACATTGGTGCAATCCATGGCTTTTCTATGCAAAATTATGTGACATTGTTTACCAAACCGGAACTGCGGGAAATGATAGCAGGAACGCTGATTCTGGCGCTTGGATCGGCATTTTTATCAACGATATTGGGTACATTAGGAGCAGTAGGCGTATTTTATTCAGGCCGGTTTGGAAATATGATTGTTGGGTCGCTCAATCAGGTGCCTGTAGTAAATGCAGAAGTGGTAACTGCGTTTTCGCTGTGCATTCTTTTGATAGGGGTTTGCGGCGTGGATAAAAGCAGTTTTGTCTCGCTGCTGATAGGTCATATTATATTAGAATCACCTTTTATCTATCTGTCTGTAGTACCAAAACTCAAACAGATGGATAATAGTCTCTATGAAGCTGCGCTTGATTTGGGAGCTTCTCCGGCTGTAGCGCTCCGGCGCGTAGTTCTTCCGCAGATTTTTCCCGGTGTTGTTTCTGGATTTGCGCTGGCTGTTACGCTGTCACTAGATGATTATTTTATCACAAGTTATACAAAACCCGCCACATTTGATACGATCAGCACATATGTAGTTAACGCGACAAGAGGTTCTCAGACGGAGATAAAAACAGCGCTGTGGGCGCTTTCTACACTTATCTTCGTAATTGTTGTGCTACTGGTGGTGATAATGAATGTAACAGAGAATAAGAATGAAAAGAAAGCAGGTGCAGGCAATGAAAAAAATAGATAAGATTATATTTGGATTTGCTGCAGTAGCTGTATCTTGGGGATTTTTTGGTCAATCAGTTTGTGCAAATGAGGCATCTGTGACATTAAGAGTGTGCAATTGGGAGGAATATATTGATCTTGGAGAATGGGACGAGGAGGAGGCCATTGAGCTTGAAAATGGCAAGGTAATTCTTGGAGAGAGACCATTATATGAAGATTTTGAGGATTGGTACAAAGAAACGTATGGAAAAGAAGTACATGTGGAGTATTCTTGTTTTGGCACCAATGAGGATCTTTATAACCAGCTAAACATGGGGGATACATATGATTTGGTGTGTCCTTCTGAATATATGATCATGAAGCTGATAGCGGAGGACAGACTTTGGCCATATTCTGACAGTTTTTATGACAAGAGCAACGAAAACAATTTTTATATTCAGAATGTGTCGCCCTATATTTACAAAACCCTTGCAGAAAATGAGATAAATGGCGAGAGTTGGGGGAAATATGCCGCAGGATATATGTGGGGGGTTACAGGTGTTTTGTACAATCCGGCGCTTGTGACAGAGGAGGAGGCTTCCACATGGAAAATATTTGGCAATTCTAAATTTCGCAGGCAGGTGACACTCAAGGACAACGTGCGTGATTCCTATTTCGCGGCACTTGGGATTTTGAAGGCAGATACTCTGTTGGATGAAAACTTTGTCAATGCGCCCGATTACGCCCAAAAGCTTGAAGATATGATGAATGATGTAGACCCGGAGACAATTGACGCTGCAAAAAATCTTTTGGATGACTTGATGGACAATGTGTATTCTCTTGAAACAGACAGCGGAAAAGCAGATATGATCACAGGAAAGATTGTGGCAAATTATCAATGGTCAGGAGACGCAGTATATGCTATGGATCAGGCGGATGAGGATGATTTTGAGCTGAGATTTGCAGTTCCTAAAGAGAGCACAAATCTTTGGTTTGATGGCTGGGTAATGTTAAAAAGCGGAATTGATGGTGATGCGGACAGACAACATGCAGCAGAAGCTTTTGTGAATTATATGTCAATGACAGAAAACGCAGTCAGAAATATGTACTATATTGGCTATACGTCATCTATTTCTGGAACATCTCAAGATGATACCATCTATGAATATGCAAAATGGTGCTATGCTTCTGATGAGGAAGAGGAGGAGCTTACAAGCTATCCGCTTGGCTACTTTTTCAGTGGGGATGCAGCAGACGAAAACTATGTCCTGAAGACAGCGGGCAATCAGACAGGCAGACAGCTTTTTGCACAATATCCGCCGCAGGAGGTTATGGAAAGAACAGCGATAATGCGCTATTTTGATAAAGATACCAATAAGGCAATCAACAGAATGTGGATCGATGTGCGTTGTTTTGATATCAATGATGTACCTATTGCGGTATGGATGATAGTATTAGCAGTGCTGCTTGTGCTGGTGGGAGTTGTTTATTACAAAAGCGAAAAAGCCTAAATTCATGGACAATTGCCACAGGATTGTGTTATAATCGTGTAACAATTTTACCTTTTTGGAGGAAAGCAATGTCAAATATAGATCAGAGTAAAATCAGAAATTTCTGCATTGTGGCACATATCGACCATGGCAAGTCCACACTTGCAGACAGAATTATTGAAAAGACAGGACTTCTGACGAGCCGTGAGATGCAGGACCAGATTCTTGACAATATGGATTTGGAAAGGGAGCGCGGTATTACAATTAAGGCGCAGACGGTTCGTACAGTATACAGGGCAAAAGACGGGCAAGAGTATATTTTAAATCTGATTGATACACCAGGGCATGTCGATTTTAATTATGAAGTAAGTCGTGCACTTGCCGCCTGTGATGGGGCAATACTTGTTGTAGATGCAGCACAGGGAATCGAGGCACAGACACTTGCGAATGTGTATATGGCACTCGATCATGACCTGGATGTGTTTCCAGTTATTAACAAAATTGATTTGCCCAGTGCGCGTCCGGACTGGGTGAAAAATGAGATAGAAGATGTTATTGGTATTGAGGCTCAAGATGCACCGCTCATCTCTGCCAAAAATGGTACGGGAATTGAAGATGTTCTTGAGGCAGTTGTAAATAAAATACCAGCACCAACAGGAAGCATTGAGCATCCGCTGCAGGCACTGATATTTGATTCTGTTTATGATTCTTACAAGGGTGTCATCGTATTCTGCCGCATCATGGAAGGCAGAGTTGCAAAAGGGACAAAAATTAAGATGATGGCTACAGGGGCAACTGCGGATGTAGTGGAAGTAGGATATTTTGGCGCAGGTCAGTTTATCCCGTGTGAAGAATTGTCGGCTGGTATGGTTGGATATCTGACAGCATCCATAAAAAATGTAAAAGATACCGCGGTTGGCGATACCGTAACAGATGCAGAAAATCCATGTGCAGAACCGCTTCCAGGATACAAAACAGTACAGTCTATGGTGTATTGTGGTCTGTATCCGGCTGACAGCGCAAAATATATTGATTTGCGTGACGCGTTGGAAAAGCTCAAATTAAATGATGCGTCGCTTTTTTATGAACCGGAGACTTCTGTTGCACTGGGATTTGGTTTTCGGTGTGGTTTTTTGGGGTTGCTTCATTTGGAAATTATACAGGAGCGTCTTGAGCGGGAATACAATCTGGATCTTGTCACAACTGCACCAGGTGTTATCTATAAAGTGTACAAGACAAACGGGGAAATGATTGCGCTGACCAATCCTTCTAATCTGCCCGATCCATCAGAGATTGACTATATGGAAGAACCTATTGTCAATGCAGAAATTATGGTGACGACAGAGTTTATTGGTTCAATTATGGAGCTTTGCCAGGAAAGACGGGGAAGATATCTTGACATGGAGTATGTGGAAGAAACCAGAGCATTGTTAAAATATGAGCTTCCTTTGAATGAAATTATTTATGATTTCTTTGATGCGCTCAAGTCGCGTTCCAGAGGATATGCTTCTTTTGATTATGATATAAAGGGTTATGAGCAGTCAGAACTTGTCAAATTAGATATACTTATCAATAAAGAAGAAGTAGATGCCTTATCTTTTATTGTACACAAAGAATCGGCTTATGAGCGTGGCCGCAGGATGTGCGAAAAGCTCAAGGACGAGATACCACGTCATCTTTTTGAGATACCAATACAAGCAGCGATAGGCGGCAAGGTGATTGCGAGAGAAACCGTAAAAGCAATGAGAAAAGATGTGCTTGCCAAATGTTATGGCGGTGATATTACGCGAAAAAAGAAGCTTTTGGAAAAGCAAAAAGAAGGCAAAAAGCGTATGCGTCAGGTTGGAAATGTGGAGATTCCGCAGAAAGCGTTTATGTCTGTGCTGAAACTGGATGATAAATAATATGAAAAGTTTAAGAGCCGTCGCGCAGCGACTATAATAGGAGGGATGTGTCATGCAATCAATGGGTGTGTATCTTCACATCCCTTTTTGTGTGAAGAAATGTGATTACTGTGATTTTTTATCGGGGTCAGCCTCAAAACAACACCAAAAAGAATATGTGGAAGCGCTGAAAAGAGAGATATTATACGAGGCGCCAGCATATCAATCATATCGAATCAAAACTATTTTTATTGGCGGCGGTACGCCATCTATTTTGGATGCGGAGAGCATTTGTGAGATTCTTCAATCTATGCGGGAACAGTATGTGATTGATTCTGATGCAGAAATTACGATAGAACTGAATCCAGGGACTGCAGCGCGCCAAAAACTGATACAATTGAATGCAGCAGGCATCAACAGGCTCAGTATCGGGCTTCAGTCTGCTGATAATAAAGAACTTCAAATGTTGGGACGCATTCATACTTATGAGGAGTTTCTCCAGACATATGAATGGGCAAGAGAAGCAGGCTTTCGCAATATCAATGTTGATTTGATGTCCGCCTTGCCAGGACAGTGTTTGGAAAGCTGGATTGGTACACTCAAGAGCGTACTGGCACTAGAACCAGAACATTTATCAGCATACAGTTTGATTGTAGAAGAAGGAACACCATTGTGCGAGAACTTAGATAAATATGCACCTGTACCTGATGAAGAGGAGGATAGGTGCATGTATCAGCAAACAAAACAGATATTGGAAGCACATGGTTATCAGCGGTATGAAATTTCAAATTATGCAAAAACAGGATACGAGTGCAAACACAACAAAATCTACTGGCAGCGCGGAATAGAACATTTGACGAATTATCTCGGTTTGGGGCTTGGAGCGGCTTCAACTATCGGTAGAAGGCGTTGGAAAAATACTTCAAATATGGATCAATATCTTCACACATTTTTAATACCTGACAACCAAAACAAACAAGAACAATTTATTCCCGAAAAAGATATCAAAGAAGAGATGCAAATGCTCTCAGAGAATGACTGCATGGAAGAATTTATGTTTCTGGGACTCCGCATGATGTGCGGTATATCAATTACGGAGTTTCAGAATAGTTTTGGCAAAAGTATAGATGCAGTATATGGCAAAGTGCTCCAAAAATGGACTGCACAAGGTATGCTTGCACGAGAGTATGATATTGTGAAGCTTACAGATGCAGGTATTGATATCAGCAATATAATACTGACCGATTTTTTACTATAAAACTATAGTACCAGAATATCAGCTCAGCAGATAAATCATAAAGTTTAAGTACCCTGCAAATGTTACCCACAAAAAATACGGGATTTGCAGATAGGCCGCCGTTGTGTCAAGCCTGCTGAATCGGAATATCATTTTTATAATAAAGCACCAAAGGACAACGAGCCATATAAAGGCGAACAGAAAAGTATGCATATTAAAAAAGAGAATAGGCCAGAAAAAATTGAGTATCAATTGCAGAGCATAGTTTAGCAATGTATCCATAACCTCAAAGGAATGCGCAGATTTTTGCAGATAAATGCGTGCACTGCTAATGCCCATCAGGATATACAATATCGTCCAGACAATGGGATACAGTGCTTTTGGAGGGGCGAAAACAGGTTTGTTTAAAATATGATAAAGAAATAAATTGTTTCTTATAAAAAATGTGGAAAGTCCGCCTATACCAAGGGCAATCAAAATAGAGATAAGATAGGTTTTATGCTTAGACCACATAGGAAACCTCACTTTGTGGGATATTACTATAGTTTATTCAAGAAAATGGATACTATGAAGAAAAAACGTTATGTATTTTTCAGTTTATTTGTATCTGATAAATCACGAAGCGAAGAATGGAGGAGAATGATGAGCGAGGAACGGGAAAAACAAGAACATGAGCGGATGCATGCGTTGGGAATCGCTCATACCCATACACATACAGAAACAAAAGCGGTCTTGAATCGTATGTCCAAGATTATTGGACATATGGAATCAATCAAAACAATGGTAGAAAACGGCAGAGACTGTAGTGAAGTACTAATACAGCTTGCCGCAGTGAAATCAGCAATCGGTGGGGTGAGCCGGGTTATTTTGAAAGATCACATAGACCATTGTATTGTAGATGCTGCAAAAGAAAATGATGTCCATGCCATCGAAGAGCTAAAAAAAGCGATAGATAAATTTATATAGTGATGTTTGGTTATTCTGTATATTGCTTTTTTCTTTCTGTTTTATGCTCAGACAGGAACAATCCTATTAACGTTAAAATTGTTCCGATTCCTGCTAATAAGGTCAGCTTCTCATGTAAAATCAGAACAGATGTAATAATTGTAATTACAGGAACCATATAAATATATACACTTGTTCGGACAGCACCCAATTCTTTCACAGCGAAACTCCATGTGACAAAGCAAAGTGCAGAAGCGCCTAATCCCAAATATAAAATATTAAATAGATTTGTCATATTTGTAAAACGGGATAAATCCAGCCGAAAGTCCAAAAAGAACAGTGCTGGCAGCATAAACAAAATCCCATAAAAGAATGTTCTTCGTGTGGAAAAAATAACAGGATAACCAAAATTGGTAATTTTTCGTGTCAATATGGAATAACAAGCCCATACAAGGGCAGCAATAACCGCAAGTAAGTCACCAATAGGATTCAGTTCAAGTTTAGAACCATTAAAGCTGATCAAGATGATTCCCGCCATTGCAAACACAAAACCAATAAAAAATTGCGTTTGTAATTTTTCTTCTGACTGTATAAACAACTGTGCCAATATTGCTGTGAAGAATGGGGCAACTGATATAATTATACCTACATTAGATGCTAGCGTATAGGTCAAGGCGATATTTTCCAGTAGGTAATACAAACAGATTCCGCATAGTCCTGCCGCTGCAAAAGTTAATTCCTGTTTATAATCTGCAATCTTAAATTTTTTTGGATATGCCACGAACAAAACCAAAAATCCCATGACAAACCGAAAGAATAGAATTTCTACAGGTTTGAAATCTACTAACAAAATTTTGGTGGAAATAAAAGTTGTTCCCCATATCACAATTGTTAATAACGCTGTTAAATGTCCAATAGTTTTCTTATGTTCCATTTTGTTATTCACCGCCCTTGTTCTTATCAAAAAATATGTCGTGATAAACGCCAGGAGCAAGCCCAATAAAACGAATGAAATAATTGGTAAAATGGCTCTGATCGGAAAATCCTGTTTGCATAGCTGCTTCTATCGGGCGCACACCCTTTCCTAACAAAGCTTTTGCTTCATTGATACGGATTGTTTCTAAATATCGGTATGGGGTAATACCTTTTGATTTTGTGAATGCTCGCAGCAACGCAGATTTGCTTAATCCGGTATAGTGGCATATTTGTTCTAAATAAATTCGTTCTTTAAGGTGTTTCTGCATAAATTCACAGGCTTTTTCAATTTCCTGCGGGCATTCTGGCGCACAATTTTCAAAGGGTTGTCCGTATTTTTGTATCAGGGCAGCGATAAGGAACAATAGGCTTTCTTCTTTTCCAAAATCAGAAATACCATTCATTACCATTTCGTGAAGCGGGCGGAGATAGCAGGAAATTTCATCATCGTAAATGACATTCTCTGAAAAACCAGGGAGTTTCCGTTTTCCAGATACTTCTTCTGCTAAGTCAAGCATGATATTCTTAGCAATATTGAAGCCGCGATAATCAAAAGCGCCATTCTTATATTGGATACAGGAGTGGTTATCTTCTGGATTAAAAAGGAGAACATTGCCTTTTTCTATATGGTATTCTTTGTTTTTACAAGACAAAATACGCTGCCCGCCCTCTACAAACCCTATCACATAATGCGAATGGAAATGGTTTGGAAACTGCTGCGCGATTCCTTCAAAGCGATAGGCTTCAATTCTTAGGTCATCATCATAAACAACGGTTCTTGTTTCTTTCTTCATGTATTTTTGCTCCTTTTTACATAGATTGTACTGCTGAAAAATTAAAAAGTCTTGTAAAATATCTTCAAATTTAAACAATCGATGAATACTGATGAAAGGAAAAAGAATACAAAAAAGACATTAAACAGATATAGAACTATCAAACGGTTTATGCATCAACGATAAACTGAGCTGCTTTGCATATTGCCTCATTTGCAATTTTCATATTGCACATTTGAAATACGTGCCACATCCCTTCATAAATATCAATCTTTACGGGAACGTGCTGTTTTGATAGTTTCTCATACAAATTGGTTGAATCATCTAACAATATTTCGTTGGAGCCGACCTGAATATAAACGGGCGAAAACGCTTTATAATCTCCGAATAGTGGAGAAACGTAGGGGTTTTTATAAACCGTTTCTTCGAAAATACCGGTTGGCTCATAGGCTTCGCGGGCGGACATTAAGTATTTCATCGTAAGAATTGGATCGGGTTTTGCATTTTGGGTATTAGAGGAGCTTGTGAGGGTCAAGTCTGTCCACGGAGAAAAAAGAACAAAACTACGGGGAAGCGGTTGCTCCTCTTCTTTTAATTTTAAGCCTAATGCAAGGGCGAGATTTCCTCCAGCGGAGTCCCCACAAACAGTAATATTTTCGGCATTATATCCTAAATGCATTAAATGATTCCATACTTTAAGTGTATCTTCAAGGGCAGCCGGTGCAGGATGTTCTGGAGCAAGTCGGTAATTAAAACTTAACACATCTGTAGGGACGGACAAGGCAAGCTTCGTTGTTACTATGCGAGCATATTTCAGGCTGCCAGTGTAGAAGCCACCGCCATGACAGTATAAAATCATGTCAGACGTTTTGTGTGGTTTGACAGGGCGCACCCATTCGCACGAAATCGTATCGACTGCAAATTCGGTGTATGTGGCTTTTTTGCTTTTGGTGCCCAAGAGTTTCCCGATGTTTTCCTGAGAACACCGCTGTCTCTGCAAATCTTCGTGAATAGTAAGGTTATGCAATGCTTTCACGATCTTCATTAGGTTTTGATTTTTCTTTTTTCTTTTATCCTGATTTTCCACGGAAACACCTCTAAATGAATTTTGTTGTACCAAACATTTATACAAAGTAATATAGCATGTTTCGACCGATATATACAATAAGTTTTTGTGGATATGTCTTAGGAACTGTTAATTTTCAGTTTGCAGAACTATTTTTGCACTTATTCTATATGGAATGAAAGCGGAAGTTCCAAAGAATTTGATTCTAAAAGCTTTTTGTCATGAAGGAGTTCGCAAGCATTACCATCTGCTACAATCTCGCCATGAGAAAGTAGTAGCACACGGGTGCAGGTATCTGCTATGAAGTCTAAATCATGAGATGCAATCAGTTTTGTCTGTGGCAGTTCATTTAAAATATGTATGAGATTTCGGCGGTTTTTGGGATCGAGAGCGGCTGAAGGCTCATCCATTAAAATAATATCAGGGTCCATAGATAGTATGGTTGCAATTGCCGCAAGCTTTTTTTCCCCACCAGAGAGTTTATAGGTCTGTTTGTCCTTTAATTCTAAAATATGTACTTGACGAAGCGCATCATGTACATGTTTGTCAACCTCTGCTGATGACAAACCATAGTTTCGCGGTGCAAATGCGACATCATCATACACGGTGGTCATAAAAAGCTGGCTGTTGGAATCTTGAAAGACATAGCCCATTTTCTGCCTGATAATAGGCAGATTTTTTTTGCACAATGCTATGTTATCTATAACTATTGTTCCTTGGTAGGATAGTTCTAAACCGACAAGAAGTTTTAGAAGTGTTGATTTCCCAGCGCCGTTTGCACCAACAAGCCCAATTGTCTCACCACGATTTGCATGAAAGCTTATATTTTTTAGAACAGGAATATTTTTTTCATATGCAAAAGAAAGTGTCTGTATTTTTATCATACAAAAAGACCCCCAATTAGTTCAAAAATAGGAAATATACGAAAGACCAGTATAATGATAATCCAGATAATCCAATATAGAATATCAGAAATTGCTATTTTTTTCTGGCTGCTGTAATAAAATTCACCGTGGTATCCGCGAAGACACATGCTTTCATATAGTTCATTGGCTCGATCCATACTTCGCAGCAAAAGCAATCCTGCAAGCGACCCCCACACTTTGAAATGAACCCCTTTTTGGCGGGGAGCACGAAGGGAATATGCCTGAGTCATACGGTGGGCTTCCGACAAAAGGACAGAAAGATACCGATATATCAACAGGATTTGTGTGACAAGCAGTTTGGGAATGTGAAGAAGTCTGAGCGCATAGCAGATATCTTCAATAGTGGTAGTAGCGATGAGCAAATAGGAGGACAGAACTGTTAAAACTCCCTTTAACATCAATGTAGACATAGAAATCATACCACTTGTGAGAGTTATGCCCCAAAAAGAGGTGATAGGTATATTGTCAAAAATGGGGTTCAATAATCCAACAAAGCATACAAAAGGAAGGATAAAACGAAGTTTGTATACTGCATGTATTAGTGATAACTGCGCAAGTTCAAATACAATAAGAGGATAGACAATCATACCCAAAAGACCAAAAAAATGATATCGGTCAAAAGAAACGACCATAATCATATAAAAGAGCGTAAGAGACAGTTTAATCAGTGGGTGAAGCGCGTTTACCCACTGATGCCGTCGGGCAATACTGTCAATTGTTTGTATTTCATGCAGTGCATTTCCTATTTTATTCATTGATACATATCTTTTTTCTAACAAAACGAATCAGTTGACAGCATCCAATGCATACAGCTACCACCACAAGCGCGCCGATAATCCCCGAAAAAGATGTGCCGGTGATAGTTTCTGAATTCTTAAAAGCATAATCTGGAAGCAGTGCTGTTGTTTCCTGAATTTTTGCAGCAGTGTCATATGCCAATCCAGCAGCTTCAAGTTCTGTAGAGCCTGTGATGCGTTCTAAGGACCATTCTAGTCCATCAGGGAATGCAGAAGCAAACAGAGAGAGGATTCCGCCTGTAATCATTGTGATAAGCGCGAGTATGCCAATTGTTTTGGATTGAGTAAATCTTGCTTTTGCATGAGGATAAGCAGCAGTGTCAATACCCCATAAAAGCTCTGGTCTGGCTTCATAGAGAAAGCACAATACGGCTGCTGTGATAAGTCCTTCGACAAGTCCAATTGCAAGGTGTATGGGCTGCATAACCGCGGCAAACACTGCAAATGGAAGCGCAGTAATTCCAGAAGCAAGGGTTTCCAATGTAACAGAAAATGCACCAAACTGAAGTGTGATCACACAGCCAAGGATAGAAGCAAGGATTATTTTCTTTTTGGAAGCTCCTTTTTTCATAAGTGTTTTCCAAATCAGCAGCGAGCCGATAAAGCAGCCATAAAAAGCCATATTCCAGACATTACAGCCAAGTGCCAGTAACCCGCCATCCGCAAACAGCAGACATTGGATTAAGAGAATGCCTATCATTGTGAGAAATCCCGCATAGGGTCCAAGAACTGCGGATAGAAGCATTCCGCCGCACAAATGGCCCGAAGAGCCTGTACCAGGAATTGTAAAATTAATCATTTGGGCAGCAAATACAAAAGCGCCCATTACACCCATTACAGGGATTGTTTTATCATTGTCTTCCAATCGTATTTTTTTAATGGAATATGCTCCGGCAACTCCGGTGCATAGATACATTGTGGCGGCAACAGCAGGTGTTACCATAGCGTCTGCCATATGCATAATAAAGTCCTCCTATTATAAGTACCGCAGCACTCTAAACAATGCGTAAGGCCAGAACATTCTGTCTTCAAAAAAGCCAGAAAAAGTTCTGGGCATTGTGTAGAGTCCTGCTGATAAAAGTACCGCAGTACTCTAAACAATGCGTGAAGTGTACTGGTTTGTGGAAATTGTAACAAAATTGGGCACCGTTCACAAGCCCCCTAGGGGGTTCAAAAAATATTTATTTCTTGACAAAATGATTTATAAATGATATCATAGTGATATCAAAAAAGATGAAAGGAGCTTGAGTTATATGGAAGAAAAAGTATTAATAGGGAAGAAACATGGGATGTTAGCCCTATTTGGTATTATGGTACTTTATCTATTGGCAGTTGTTGGCTTTGTTTATGGATTGTACATGAATGATGAGAACCCAGTTCTTATTTTCAGCGTTATTACATTGATTGTTTTTGCATCGGTGCTTTTGTCTGGACTAAAAGTTTTAAAACCACAAGAAGCGTTGGTTTTGACGCTGTTTGGACGATATGTGGGTACTTTGAAAGGAGATGGTTTTTATTTTGTCAATCCGTTCTGCGTCAGTGTGAATCCTGCTGCAAAGACAAGATTAGGACAAAGTGGGGATGTGAATGATTCTGCTGCACTTTTGGCAATTGCCAACAAAACAGCCAATACAAGCGCGGAGATGTCCAGCAAGAAAATATCATTAAAGATTATGACTCTGAATAACAGCCGGCAAAAAATCAATGATTGTCTGGGGAATCCGATCGAAATCGGAATAGCTGTTACATGGAAGATTGTGGATACGGCAAAAGCAGTTTTTAATGTTGATAACTACAAAGAGTTTTTGTCGCTGCAATGTGACAGTGCATTGAGAGATATTGTACGCATTTATCCGTATGATATTGCACCCAATGTTGATACAACTGGTGATGGTGTGGCAGATGAAGGAAGTCTTCGTGGGTCTAGTGAGATTGTCGCAGAAAGAATTCGCAAAGAGATTCAGAAAAGAGTGGAAGAGGCAGGGATTGAAGTGATTGAAGCCAGAATTACATATCTTGCCTATGCGACGGAGATCGCAGCAGTAATGCTGCAAAGACAGCAGGCATCAGCAATTATTGATGCGAGAAAAATGATTGTAGATGGTGCAGTTGGCATGGTAGAAATGGCATTGGAGCGTTTGAGCGAGAATCATACTGTAGAGCTTGACGAAGAGAGAAAGGCGGCAATGGTATCAAATCTGCTAGTGGTTCTTTGTGGTAATCGTGATGCCCAGCCAATTGTAAATTCCGGCAGTTTGTATTAATATTTGGATAACAGGAAGCGACGAACAAAAGCTTGACTGTTGTGTGAAGTACAGGATTAAAGGAATGGTAATATGGGTGATTCGGGTAAAAAGCAGGTGCCTCTGAGGCTTTCTGCCAAATTATATGATGCGGTTGCAGCCTGGGCAGAGGATGATTTTCGTTCTGTTAATGGGCAGATCGAATATCTTTTGACCGAATGTGTGCGGCAGCGCAAGAAAAATGGCAAATATGTTTCGGAGGAACTAGATGTTCCGCCAAAGTTTGATATTTAGAATGAGGAAAAATTTGAAAACAAACTTTCAAACGATTGATTGGTATGCGTGCTTTGCACGCAAAAGGGTATAATGTATGAAATATTGGAAAAAAATGATTGCACCAATTATAATTGCTTCTATTGTAATTCTATATTATGTTGCAATTATAGTACTTTTTGCAATAATGCCTGGTATTCCAGATATTGTCAGAGTTTTGATGGTAGTGATACCGTTGATTTTGGCAAGGTTAATGCTCGGTGTTTTAATAAGTAGAATAAAAGAAATTCAAGGAGGAGAAGAAGATGATCTTAGTCAATACTGATTATATCAGTGGAAAAGAACTTGACATGCTTGGGCTTGTAAAAGGAAGCACAATACAGTCAAAAAATGTTGGAAAGGATATTGTGCAGGGATTCAAAACGTTAGTAGGCGGTGAACTGAAAGCTTATACAGAAATGATGAACGAGGCAAGAGCACTTGCAACAAAGCGGATGACAGAGGAAGCTGAAAAATTAGGAGCAGATGCAGTAGTTAATGTTCGCTATGCTTCGGCGGCGGTAATGCAGGGGGCAGCAGAGGTTATGGCTTATGGTACTGCTGTAAAATTTAAAAATTAGAAAAAGAGTACATCGGATCATTGCGGTTCGATGTACTTTTTTACTTTATAGAAAATTGCGAACGCTGAACCCAGATTGAGCGCGCGGGCGCTCAATTTTTTTATGGAATAGGAAAGCGCGATAGTAAATCACAGATAGAGCGCGCGGGCGCTCAATTTTTTTATATTGAAAAAAAGTTCAAATTTTAATATACTAAAGTGTAAATATATTATTGCAATGAAATTTTGATACAAAAGAGTATGTGCAAATCAGAAAGGAGTTTTATAATGGGACTTATTAAAGCAGGACTAGGAGCTGTAGGAGGTACGCTTGCCGATCAGTGGAAAGAGTTTTTTTATTGCGATGCGCTGGATAAAGAAGTGCTGGTAGTAAAAGGGAAAAAGCGTACAGATGCACGCTCTTCCAACACCAAAGGAAATGATAATATTATCTCCAATGGTTCAGGCATTGCCGTTGCAGATGGACAATGTATGATGATTGTGGAGCAGGGAAAGATTGTTGAAGTTTGTGCAGAACCAGGGCAGTTTACCTATGATTCTTCGACAGAACCAAGTATTTTTTCCGGAAGTCTTGGCAAAGGGATTAAAGATACATTTCGTACCATAGGAAAACGATTTACATATGGCGGTGATACGGGAAAAGATCAACGCGTGTATTATTTCAATATCAAAGAGATTATGGACAATAAATTCGGAACACCGAATCCGATTCCGTTTCGTGTGGTAGATTCCAAGCTTGGACTAGATGTAGATGTTTCTATTCGCTGTTCTGGCGTGTATTCTTATATGATATCAGATCCGCTTTTGTTCTATTCCAAGGTCTGTGGCAATGTGGAGCGGGAATATACAAGAGAGGAAATTGAAAGTCAGCTAAAAACAGAATTTATCAGCGCACTGCAGCCCGCCTTTGGTAAGCTGTCCGATCTAGAGCTTCGTCCGAACCAGATTATCTCTCATAATACGGAATTGGAAGAGGCTATGAATGCTGCTCTTTCTACAAAATGGGGACAACTGCGCGGACTAAAGGTTGTCAGTATTGCACTTGGTTCTGTTACACTGCCACCAGAAGATGCAGAAATGATCAAACAGCTTCAGCGTACTGCTGTATTGCAGAATCCCAATATGGCTGGAGCGACACTGGTAGGCGCACAGGCAGATGCCATGAAAGCGGCTGCTTCCAATTCTGCGGGCGCTATGACTGGTTTTATGGGTATGGGAATGGCAATGAATTCAGGTTCCATGAATGTACAGAATTTGTTTGCCATGGGACAGCAACAGCAGGCACAACAGCCAGCAGCCAACCCTCAGCCAGCTTCAACAGCAGCAGGTAGTTGGACTTGTACTTGCGGTACTGTAAATAAGGGAAAATTCTGTCAAAACTGCGGCGCAAAGAAGCCAGAAGGAACACCGCTGTACCGCTGTGATAAGTGCGGTTGGGAACCGGAAGATCCTGCACATCCTCCTAAATTCTGTCCAGAATGTGGAGACATATTTGATGACAATGACAGAAAATAAGATATTTTTCATGTGCTGGAAATATGATTTAAGAATAATGGGTAAAAGACTTGCTGGGAGTACAATGACAGCAATAGGTATTTCGCTGGATAAAGGCAAGTTTTGTGGAAGGAGTAGTCAACTTGGCTGAATTACAGGAGTATAAATGTCCGTGCTGTGGCGGCGCGATTGCGTTTAACAGCACGATACAAAAAATGAAATGCCCGTATTGCGATACGGAATTTGAAATGGAGACACTAGCAGACTATGACAATGAACTGAAAAATCAGCAGGCAGATCGTATGGAATGGGATATTTCTGCCAATTCTCAATGGCGGGACGGTGAGACCGACAAATTAAGAACTTATGTTTGCAAATCATGCGGCGGTGAGATTGTGGGGGATGAAAATACTGCGGCAACCGCCTGCCCTTACTGCGATAATCCTGTGGTAATGATGGGACAATTTTCTGGAGCGCTCAAGCCAGATTATGTGATTCCTTTTAAGTTGGATAAAAGAGCGGCAAAGGAGGCATTACAAAAACATTACAGGGGCAAACGGTTTCTGCCAAAAGTATTTCGGGATCAGAATCATATTGATGAAGTGAAAGGCATATATGTACCATTTTGGCTTTTTGATGCAGACGCAGAGGCGAATATCCGCTATAAAGCAACACAAGTACGAACTTGGAGTGACAGTCGATATATTTATACGCAGACAAATTACTATGCGGTGACAAGGGGCGGAAGTATCAACTTTGAGCGTGTTCCTGTGGACGGATCTTCCAAAATGGCAGATGATTTGATGGAATCGATAGAACCATTTGACTTTTCACAGGCGGTAGATTTTCGGACTGCTTATCTAGCTGGATATTTGGCGGATAAATATGATGTGGACGCCAAAGATAGCATCGAACGTGCAAATGAGCGGGTAAAGAAAAGCACACAGGACAACTTTGCTGCAACCATTCAGGGTTATACCTCGGTTATCCCAGAATTTACAAGTGTCCGATTACAGAATGGTAAGGCAAAATATGCACTGTTTCCTGTTTGGATTTTAAATACCACATGGAAAGGCCAAAAATACACCTTTGCCATGAATGGACAGACGGGAAAATTCGTGGGTGATTTGCCATTAGACAAAGGCGCATATACAAGATGGCTGATTGGCTTGTGGGGCATTGCGAGTGCTGCTGCATTTGGCATCAGTTATTTGTTTTGGCTGTTTTAGGGGGGGACACGATATGAAAAAACGAATGACTGCTTTTTTATGGATAGTTGTTTTATGTCTTTCCTTTGGGATAGCGGCTTTTGCCAAAGAAGAACCTGCAAGACTTGTGGATATGGCGAATATTCTGAGTGAAGCAGAAGAATCCAGAGTGCTGGCTGTGTTGGATGAAATCAGCAGAAGGCAGCAGCTTGATATCGTTGTTGTTACAGCCGATACGCTTGATGGAAAGACACCTATGGAGTATGCAGATGATTTTTATGACGAAAACGCCTATGGATTTGGCGAAGAAAGAGATGGCGTGCTTTTATTGGTAAGCATGGAAGACAGAGATTGGTGGATTTCTACGACAGGTTATGGCATTACGGTGTTTACTGACGCTGGGATTGATTATATTTCCGAGCAGTTTTTATCTGACTTAAGTGACGGCAATTATGCGCAGGCTTTCATTTGCTTTGCAGACCTTTGCGATAAATTTATTACGCAGGCTAAAACAGACAGGCCATATGATATAGGAAATTTTCCCAAAAAACCTTTTTCGTTGGCAATGAATGTATGTATTGCGCTGGTAGTTGGTTTTATTTTTGCGATAGTGGTTGTATCTGTTATGGCAGGCAATATGAAATCGGTACGGTTTCAGCGGGGTGCGTCGGATTATGTGAAAAAGGGAAGTATGAACATTACGCAGTCTAGGGAGATGTTTTTGTATATGCACATGAACCGTCAGGAAAAGCCAAAGAGCAGCAGTTCTGGGGGAGGATCGACAACACACACGTCTTCCTCTGGTACTACGCATGGCGGTCGTGGCGGCAAGTTTTAGAGGAATGATTTTTGCGGAGCGTTGCCATTGGGCAGCGCTTTTTGGTTGATTGCTTGTTCAAAATTTGGTATGATAAGTTCATAAAATCAGAAAGGTTAGGGACCATTATGGATATTGATAATTTTAAGCATGAGGATAATTGGCAGGATATCAAGGATTCGACAATGAACACAATTGGCAAGACAACAGGGAAATACCCGGATACAGAATGGAAGAGAAAACTTATCCTGTCAGAGCATTCACCGATCAGGCGCATGAAATTTTATTGGCGCTGGGTAGGATTAAAATCATGGGTCAGCGTTCATATCGTAAGACATAAAATTGGAATAGAGCACTGGGTATCGACACAGCGAAGCGACAGGACAGGAATAAATCGTGATGAACTCCCACAGGGAGCATTGGTGAATCATGCATGTGAGGCAGACGCTCAGGCATTGATTAATATCAGTCGCAAACGACTTTGTAGTTGTGCAAGTCCTGAGACAAGGGCAGCATGGCAGCTTGTCAAAGAAGAAGTGGCAAAGACAGAACCAGAACTGGCTGATTGTATGGTAAAAGAATGCATTTATAGAGGGTTTTGTCCGGAAATGTTTTCCTGTGGATATCACAAAACAGAAGCATATCAAAAGGAACTTGCACAGTATCGGCATGGAATAAATCAATAAAATAAGATTCAATACGAAAATCACTGTATTCACACAAAACCCATTGTATTGTTTGAAATGATGCGGTACGATGTTTCTAACAGATTACAATTTGCATAAGATAAAGCAAAGTAATACTGAATGATCTTACAATATCAGGCACAAAGAAGCATGGCAGTACATCTGAAAGAAAGGAGGTTGTACCATGAACACAATGGTTTGGCTGGCAGTTATGATTATACTAATCATAATCGAAATTGTTACAGTAGGGCTTACGACTATCTGGTTTGCAATCGGTGCGCTAGTGGCAATCATCGTTTCGATGCTCGGCGGTGAGTTAATACCACAATTAACCGCATTTCTGTTTGTATCACTTGGCATGCTGATATTCACAAGACCTTTTGCGGTGAGATACATAAACTCAAACCGCACAAGAACAAATTATGAAGGAATTATCGGCAAAGTCGTGCGCATTACACAGGATGTTGACAATATGGCTGGAACAGGGTGCGCCATCGTAAATGGGCAGGAATGGACAGTCAGAACATCTGATGAGGGAAGCCGCATACCAGCAGGGAACCTTGCGAAAGTAATTGACATTAAAGGTGTGAAATTGATTGTTGAAAAGTATGAGGAGGAGGCGACAATATGATTATTTTATTAGCGATTTTATTTGTTTTTATAGTGATTCTTGCAATGAATGTACGCATTGTACCACAGGCATCTGCTTATGTCATTGAGCGGCTTGGCGGATATGACAATACATGGGGTGTAGGGCTTCACTTCAAGATTCCGATTCTTGACAGAGTTGCCAAGAGAGTGAACTTAAAAGAGCAGGTAGTGGATTTCCCACCGCAGCCAGTTATTACAAAAGATAATGTTACAATGCAGATTGATACAGTAGTATTTTTTCAGATTACAGATCCAAAAATGTATGCATATGGTGTAGACAATCCAATCATGGCAATTGAGAAGCTGACGGCTACCACGCTTAGAAACATTATCGGAGAGATGGAGCTTGACCAGACACTGACTTCAAGAGAGGTTATCAATACCAACATGCGATCAGCGCTTGATGTCGCTACAGATCCATGGGGAATTAAAGTGAACCGTGTCGAATTGAAGAATATTATACCGCCAGAAGCGATTCGGAATGCGATGGAAAAACAGATGAAGGCAGAACGTGAGAGACGTGAAGCAATTCTCCGTGCAGAAGGTGAGAAGAAATCAACAATCTTGGTCGCTGAGGGACAAAAAGAATCTGCAATTCTTGAGGCAGAGGCAGAAAAACAAGCTGCAATCCTTCGTGCAGAGGCAGAAAAAGAACGTAAAATCCGTGAAGCAGAAGGTCAGGCGGAGGCGATTCGCGTAGTGCAGATGGCAAATGCAGAAGGAATCAGATTCTTAAAGGAAGCAGGCGCTGACAACGCAGTACTTACAATCAAAAAGCTGGAAGCTTTTGAAAAAGCAGCCAATGGCAATGCTACAAAAATTATTATTCCTTCGGAAATTCAAGGGGTTGCTGGACTTGCGAAATCTGTTGGTGAGATTTTGAAATAGGAAAGGTATGAAAAGGTGAGACAGACATGACAAGGATATTGATACTAGAGGACAGTAAGGACAGTTTGAAAGCGATTACTGCCATGGTGGAAAAGGTATCGGATCGTGTGTGTGCTGTGCCTGTAGAAAGCCTGGAAGAGGCAAGAGCTGCGCTTAGGCAGGCGCAGCAGCCCTTTCAGGCTTTTTTGCTGGATATTAATTTGGATAAGGAGAATCGTGATGATATCTCAGGGATAACATTTGCCAAAGAAATACGCACGAAAAGAGAGTATGCCTTTACTCCTGTTGTAATGATAACTTCGCTTGCGAATATGGAGCTTGCTGCTTATCGGGAGATTCATTGTTATCAATATCTGGTAAAGCCATACAATGAGCAGGATGTTGCAAAGCTTATCGGGAAACTTTTGTTTATATCACAGCAAGGCGAGACAAGAGATGCATTTGTTGTGGTTAAAAAAGAAGGAATTAATTATAAATTGTTTTGCAAGGATATTATGTATATCAAGGCAATACCAAGAGGCGTAAATTTTGTTCTTGCAAAAGAAGAACTTAAGGTGCTGTATCTTTCAATCCGGCAATTACTCCCAAAGCTTCCAGACGAAAAGTTTTTGCAGATACATCGTATGTGCGTGGTGAATCAGGACTATATAGATTATATGGATATTGTAAATGGACTTATCAGTATGAAAAATGGCAGTCGGCTGGAAATTGGTGTTACTTATAAAAATGAGATTAAGAAAAAACTTAACATGATATAAAAAAGAATTGTGAAAGGGGCGTAAATATAAAAATGGTTGAACTTGGCAGAAAATTTCTGTATCGAATATTTTGTATTGCTGCGCTCATTTTGACATTATATTTGCTTGTAGACTTGTATTTGAGCCGTACACTGAATATCAAAGTAATCGTGCTGTTTTGTATTATTTTTTCTGTGATTACTTTTGGACTGCTCGACTGGTGGCAAAATTATGTTGTGTTTAGACGGCAGGAGCAGGAATTAAAGATATATCGTTTGTATATCAAGCCAATGGAAGATTTGACAAAAGATATCAGAGCACAGCAGCATGAATTTGACAATCATATGAATGCAATTTTGAACATGCATGTAACCATAGATAATTATGAAGAACTTGTTAAGGCACAGTCGGCCTATTGCCAGGAGATATATGAAGACAAATCCCGTTGTAATCCTGCGCTTCTGCGTATTTCAGACAAGATACTAGCTGGATTTTTATATAGTAAAATTATTAGTGCGCCTGGGTTTATTGATATTGATATCCAGGTATTAAGTCAGGAAATTGTGACGCCTGTATCGGAACATGCACTGGTAGAGATTATAGGAACACTTACAGATAATGCATTTGAGGCGGCGACACCGCTGCTCAATAAAGTAGAAATGGTATTGGACGCACGCAATGACAAATTACTTTTTATGATAAAAAATCAGACACATGGACTTACAATGGGGGAAATAGCACGTTTTTTTGAGAAGGGCTATACGACAAAGAAAAATCGTGAGGGTAGAGGATTAGGACTTTATCAGGCAACGCATATAGCAAAACGCCATAATGGACAGATCACAGTGGAATTATTGGAGGAAGAAAAGAAACAGGAGATTTGTTTTAGGGTAGAAATTTAGGCAAAATTTAATTTTTTCCAATATTAAAAAATAAATTTGGAAAAAAGGGTGCTTTTTTGGCAAATATTGGTTATACTTATCATAGCTGTCAGCAGAGGAGGTTGAACTACATGTTAGAGCTAAAAAACGTTTCCTATCATGTGGATGATGGAAATGGAAAAGATATTTTAAACCATATTTCTTTAAAGATAGATGACAGATTCACAGCAATCACAGGGCCAAATGGTGGCGGAAAATCCACACTTGCCAAGATGATCGCAGGGATTATAAAGCCCACAGAAGGTCAAATACTGTTCGAAGGACATGATATTACACAAATGTCCATTACAGACCGTGCAAATCTCGGCATTAGCTTTGCTTTTCAGCAGCCGGTCCGTTTCAAAGGAATCACGGTGCTTGACCTGATTCGTCTTGCGGCAAATGAGAAACTTAGTATTGACGGCGCCTGCAAATATCTTTCTGAAGTGGGCCTTTGTGCCAGGGATTATATCAATCGGGAAGTGAATGCGAGTCTTTCTGGCGGAGAGCTCAAAAGAATAGAAATTGCCACGGTGATTGCCAGGGGAATGAAACTGTCGGTATTTGATGAACCAGAGGCAGGCATTGACTTGTGGAGTTTCCAGAATCTTATCAAAGTATTTGAAAAAATGCATGAGGAAACACAAGGAGATATTGTTATTATCTCGCATCAGGAGCGTATTTTGAATATTGCAGATAAGATTGTAGTGATAGCAAATGGCGAGATACAAAATGAAGGAACAAAAGAGGAAATACTGCCCAAGCTATTAAGCGGCAATTTTGAGTGCAAACATAATGCAGGAGGATGTATCCATGGATGAGATTCAAAAAACATTACTGATGCAGGTGGCTGATTTGCATGAAGTGCCGACAGGAGCTTACAATATTCGTGCAAATGGTGAGGCCGCAGGAAGGCATTCTACAGAACATATTGAAATTGTCCCCAAAGAGGATAAACCGGGGATTGATATTTTTATCAAACCTGGAACAAAAAAGGAAAGTGTGCATATTCCTGTATTAATGACACAGACTGGTTTGAAAGAACTGGTGTACAATGATTTTCATATTGGTGAGGACTGTGATGTTACGATTGTGGCAGGGTGCGGTATTCACAATAGTGGAGATAAGTTAAGTGAACACAGTGGTATTCATTCCTTTTTTGTAGGCAGAAATGCCAAAATAAAATATGTAGAAAAACACTATGGTTCTGGTGAAGGAACCGGAGAACGCGTAATGAACCCTGAAACCGTTGTGACAATGGATGAAGGCAGCTATATGGAGATGGACACAGTACAGATTAGAGGTGTTGATTCTACAAACAGAGTGACAAAGGCAAAACTTGGAAAAGGTGCTCAGCTTGTCATCAAAGAAAAACTGATGACACATGGAAAACAAAAAGCAACCACAAATTTTTATGTAGATTTGGACGGAGAGGATTCCAGTACAAATGTTATTTCGCGTTCGGTAGCAAAAGATGAATCAGAACAGACATTCTATTCTCATATTCATGGAAATAACAAATGTGCAGGTCATTCTGAGTGTGACGCAATTATTATGGACAATGCAGTGGTGCGTGCGATACCTGAGATTACTGCAAACAGTATTGATGCAAGTCTGATACATGAAGCAGCTATTGGGAAAATCGCTGGGGAACAGCTTATCAAGCTGATGACATTAGGACTGACAGAAGCACAGGCCGAGGAACAAATTGTAAATGGATTTTTGAAGTAGGAATAAAATTCAATTTATAAGAAAGAGAGGTATTTTTATGGAAACAATGCAGTGCATCGAGACAAGAAGAAGTATCAGAAAGTTTAAGGCAGAACAGGTGCCTCATGAAACAATGCAGGAAATCGTGTCAGCCGCCGCGTTTGCACCGTCTTGGAAGAACACACAGGTGACAAGATATGTGGTTGTTGAGGATGCAGAGCTTAAGGCAAAGATTGCAGATGAGGCCACACTTGGATTTGCACATAACAATGGAATTATCAAAAATGCTCCAGCGCTTGTGGTAGTGACAATGGTTCATGGCAGAAGTGGATTTGAGAGAGATGGTTCATATTCGACATCAAAAGAGGATCGATGGGAAGTGTATGACGCTGGGATTGCGACACAGACATTTTGCCTTGCGGCCCACGATAAGGGTGTAGGTTCTGTTATTCTTGGAATTTTTGACGAAGCGAAAGTAGCAGAAGCAATCAATCTCGATGAAAAACAGAAAGTCGCAGCGCTTGTGGCAGTAGGCTATGCAGACGAGCAGCCAGATGCGCCAAAGAGAAAGACTGTCGAAGAGCTTGTGAAATTTATCTAACAATGAAAAAATTCATTGTTGACAAATTTTGATAGATGGAGTATTATTATAAAAAATTTGAATATTGCCAAGAAACTAATGACCAAGAGGAGTACATATTTTGGGAGATTTACAGAGAGCTGTAGGTGGTGTGATTACAGTAGTCAAAGAAATATGGAATGGACTTGGGAAGGTGGGAGCAAAGAGTCAGGATTTCACGCATCATAATGCAATCTTTATTGTTTGTGTGCAGGTTGACTTTAGTAATGCCCAACGGGATTTCCGCCCGTTATCAAGGGAAAGCGCATGATAGTGCGTGTGTAGAGAGGGTATATTTTATTATGCCAAATTAGGTGGTACCGCAGAAGTTTAAGAGCTTTTGTCCTATAGAACATAGGACAAAAGCTTTTTTTGATGCACAGGGGCACGTAAGGAAATTAGCAGCTTTGCTGCACGTGCCCCGCGCGGCGAGTAGTGGAATAATAATCTTCTCTGCTCGTTTGCAATTGGTTCTATATTTGTGGTAAAGGAGAATGGTGATGAAGGAAAAATTAGAGCAAATTAAAACGGAGGCGATCCGTCAGATCAATGAAAGTGAAGCACTTGACAAATTGAATGATGTGCGGGTGAATTTTTTAGGAAAAAAAGGTGAGTTAACGGCTGTGCTAAAGGGTATGAAAGATGTAAAACCTGAAGACAGACCAAAAGTAGGTCAATTGGTTAATGAGGCAAGAGCAGAAATTGAACGGGTTCTTGATGAAGCCAGAACGAGCATGGAGAGAAAGTTTCGTGAGGCGAGGATGAAGGCAGAGGTAATTGATGTAACATTGCCAGCGCAGAAGAATAGTATGGGGCATCGCCATCCAAATACGATTGCCTTAGAAGAAGTAGAAAGAATATTTATAGGAATGGGATATGAGGTAGTAGAAGGCCCAGAAATAGAAAAAGATTATTATAATTTTGAAGCACTGAATATTCCAGCGGATCATCCGGCAAAAGATGAACAGGATACGTTCTATATTAATAGCGATATTTTGTTGAGAACACAGACTTCCGGCGTACAGGTGCATGAGATGGAAAAAGGATATTTGCCAATCAGAATGATTGCTCCAGGACGCGTATTCCGTTCAGATGAGGTTGATGCAACACATTCGCCTTCATTTCATCAAATCGAAGGTCTTGTGATTGATAAGAATATTACATTTGCGGATCTAAAAGGAACATTAGCGGAGTTTGCAAAAGAACTTTTTGGCGAAAATACAAAGGTTAAGTTCAGACCGCATCATTTTCCGTTCACAGAGCCTTCCGCAGAGATGGATGTATCTTGTTTTAAATGCGGCGGCAGTGGCTGCCGATTCTGCAAAGGAGAGGGCTGGATTGAAATACTTGGATGTGGTATGGTTCATCCCAAGGTATTAAAAATGTGTAACATTGATCCAGAGGAATACACAGGCTTTGCATTTGGTGTCGGGCTTGAGAGAATTGCACTTTTGAAATATGAAATTGATGATATGAGACTTTTGTATGAGAATGATGTCAGATTTTTGAAACAATTTTAAGAAAATTCGATAGATGATAAATTCAATATAGATGGAGGATTAAGTATGAACACACCATTATCGTGGATTAGGGCATATGTGCCTGAGCTTATATGTGAAGACAGAGAGTACCGTGATGCGATGACGCTTTCTGGAACGAAAGTAGAGGGATTTGAAAGATTAGATAAAAATCTTGAAAAAATTGTTGTGGGGCATATTGAGAAAATTGAGCGCCATCCAGATGCAGATAAGCTGATAATCTGCCAGGTAAATATCGGTACAGAAACAATACAGATTGTAACAGGTGCGCCAAACCTGAAAGAGGGAGATTATGTTCCCACAGTTCTTGACGGCGGGAAAGTTGCTGGCGGACATGATGGCGGACCGCTTCCTGAAAATGGGGTTAAAATCAAAGCGGGAAAGTTGCGCGGTGTGGAATCAAATGGCATGATGTGCGCAATTGAAGAACTTGGTTCAAGTCGGGAAATGTATCCAGAAGCGCCAGAGAATGGTGTTTATGTATTCCAGAAGCCTGTAACTCCGGGTGAAGATGCAATAGAAGCACTTGGTCTGCATGATACTGTTGTAGAGTATGAGGTAACATCAAACCGTGTTGATTGTTATAGCGTTTTGGGAATCGCAAGAGAGGCAGCAGCAACATTCAGGAAGCCTTTTGTGCCGCCTGTAATAGCTGTAAATGGAAATGAAGAAGATGTTAATGATTATATTTCTGTAGAGATAAAAGATACAGACCTGTGTACTCGTTTTTGTGCTAGAGTATGCAAAAATATTAAGATTGCGCCTTCACCAGAATGGATGCAGAGACGGCTTGCTGCCTGTGGTATCAGACCAATTAATAATCTTGTAGATATTACCAATTATGTTATGATGGAGTATGGACAGCCAATGCATGCGTATGATCTCAAGAATGTAGCAGGAAATAAGATTATTGTAAGGCGTGCGAAAGATGGAGATGAGTTTCAGACACTTGATGGACAGGTGAGAAAGCTTGATTCCGAAATGCTTATGATTTGCGATGCTGAAAAAGAAATTGGTTTGGCAGGTATTATGGGCGGTGAAAATTCAAAGATTACAGATGATGTACAGACGGTATTGTTTGAAGCAGCTACATTTAATGGAGCAAACGTCAGAAAGTCGTCTAAGAGGGTTGGTTTGAGAACAGATGCTTCTAGTATTTTCGAGAAAGGATTGGATCCGAGAAACGCAGAAGCTGCCATTAACAGAGCTTGCCAGTTAATTGAAGAACTTGGATGCGGCGAGGTGGTTGGTGGAATTGTTGATGTGAAGGAACCTTTTAAAGCATTAAAACAGATTTCATTTGAACCAGATAAAATTAATAAATTTTTGGGTACTGATATTTCAAAAGAGGAAATGCTTGAGATTTTTGACAGATTGGAATTGGCATATGATGAAAACACAGGAATGATCACAGCGCCTTCCTTTAGACAGGATATTGAATGTTTTGCAGATATCGCGGAGGAAGTAGCAAGATTTTATGGTTATGATAAGATTCCTACGACCCTGCCAAGCGGTGAAGCGACAACAGGAAAACTTTCATTCAAGCTTAGAATAGAAGAGAAGGCAAGGGATATTGCTGAATACTGTGGATTTTCTCAGGGAATGTGTTATTCATTTGAAAGTCCAAAGGTATTTGATAAACTGTTAATTCCAGCAGATAGTGAACTTAGAAAAGCAGTGACAATTTCGAATCCATTAGGAGAGGATTTCTCGATAATGAGAACAATTTCATTAAATGGAATGTTGACATCACTTGCTGCAAATTATAATAGAAGAAATAAAAATGTACGTTTGTATGAACTGGGAAATATATATATTCCAAAAAGTATTCCAGTTGTTGATTATCCTGACGAGAGAATGCAGTTTACGCTTGGAATGTATGGCGAGGGTGATTTCTTTACTATGAAAGGTGTTGTCGAAGCGTTTCTTGAGAGTATTGGTATGACTGAAAAGATGATTTGTGATCCCAATGCAGGAAAGCCGTTCCTTCATCCGGGGCGTCAGGCGCTTGTTACGTATAAAGATAGCGTGATAGGATATTTGGGTGAAATACATCCAGAAGTTACGGATAATTATGATATTGATACAAAAGTATATGTAGCAGTGCTTGATATGCCTGAAATATTGCCATTTGCTTCTTTTGACAGAAAGTATCAGGGAATTGCAAAATATCCGGCTGTATCACGAGATATCAGTATGGTAGTACCAAAGGGTATTTTGGCGGGAGATATTGAGAAAGTGATTGCACAGCGCGGTGGAAAAATTCTTGAGGATTATCAGTTATTTGATATTTATGAGGGCACACAGATTAAAGCAGGTTATAAGTCTATGGCATATTCTATAACGTTCCGTGCGAAGGATAGAACACTTGAAGAGAGTGATATATCTGGCGCAATGAAAAAGATTTTGAATGGATTGGAAGGGCTTGGTATCGAGCTGCGCGCATAGGTAGTAGGTATGGATATATGAAGGAATTGTTAAAAAAGGATTTTTATTTTGATTTGCCGCCGGAGTTGATTGCACAGGACCCGCTTGAGGACAGATCGAGTTCACGGCTTTTGGTGCTTGATAAAAATACGGGTAAGATAACACATAAAGTTTTTACAGATATTGTGGATTATCTTTATGAGGGAGACTGTCTTGTACTCAACAATACAAAGGTCATTCCAGCAAGGCTAATGGGTATCAAAAAAGAGACAGGAGCAGCGATAGAAGTGCTTCTGCTCAAACGCCGTGAAAAGGATATCTGGGAAACGCTGGTAAAACCGGGAAAAAAAGCAAGAGAGGGCGCAGTGATTCACTTTGGAGATGGTCTTCTTACTGGAAAAGTTGTGGATGTGGTCGATGAAGGGAATAGATTGATACAATTCCAATATGACGGAATTTTCGAAGAAGTCCTTGATCAACTGGGAGAAATGCCTCTGCCGCCGTATATCACACATAAACTTGCAGATAAAAACCGTTATCAGACAGTGTATGCAAAGTATGATGGTTCGGCAGCAGCACCAACAGCAGGACTACACTTCACGAATGAATTGTTAGAGAATCTTTGGAAAAAAGGGATAAAGACAGCATATGTAACATTGCATGTTGGTCTTGGAACATTTAGGCCAGTTAAGGAAGAAAATCTTTTGAATCATCATATGCATTCGGAATTTTATCAGGTGACACAGGAATCAGCAGACCTTATAAATAGCACAAAAAAGAATGGCGGAAGAATTATTTGCGTTGGAACTACAAGCTGTCGGACAATAGAGAGTGCCGCGAATGCAGAGGGAATGGTTCAGGCAGGAAGTGGAAATACAGAAATATTTATTTATCCTGGTTATCAATTCAAAATACTTGATAATTTGATAACAAATTTTCACCTTCCAGAATCTACCTTAATTATGTTAGTTTCGGCACTTGCAGGCCGAGAAAAGGTGCTTTGTGCATATCAGGAAGCTGTAAAAGAGCAATACCGGTTTTTTTCGTTTGGGGATGCGATGTTTATCTTATGAACCGATTTTGCGGTTTTGTGAAATACATTTGAAAATATGGAATTAGAGTTGCCCGACAGGAGAGATTACCTGCCGGGTAATTTTTTGTAACAGTTCAGCCATGCAAAATTGAATATATAAAATATTGCTGAGAGCTCGCTCATATAAGGTATTTTGTATATTCAATTTTATAGGGCGGACGCCCAACATGAAATACGTTGTCGGAAATAACCAAAATCATTGATAGAATGCACAAACCGACAACTTATGAATGAGCATGGCTGAACTGTTACAATTTTTTGGTATACTCCGAAAAAACTTTCCATAAAACCATTGACAACGCAGGTGGCAGTGTTAGAGTACGAGTACGATAAAACAAAGGAAATACCAGGAGGTAAAGGATATGGATAACAAGAAAGTGATTGAGACAATCGAAAAGAAGTTGGAAGTAAAAGTTGAGAAGGTACTGGAAGTAAAGCAGAATGGCAAGGAAGTCATCGCAGATGTGAAAGTTGGAGAGATTTTCCAGTACAGGTGGTGGTGCTTTTACGTTTGGACGGACATAGGTATCTGGTGTAAGACCAGTCCTTTTTGTTTCCGATACTGTTCACCATGAAAGAACCGCAGTTTCCACAGATAATAAGACCGCCAAATATATGCGTATGGAGGCCGCTGTTACGCCTTTGTCCAAACGATATTGTTTAGAACGCATGTCCAAAATAGATGAGATTCGTTCCTTCTGCTCCCTGGTGATGATAGGGGGATGATGTTCCTCAATCGTTATCCATGGTGTACTGGACGGATCAGTTCTCTGGAACTCCTGAAGCAGATGGCGATGAAATGCTTAATGAGCAGTGGATGTCGATTGGAGAGCTTAGAAGCAAGCTTTTGTATCCACCATTTGAATCCAGTTTGGATATGTTGGAGAATTTTCTTAAAAAATATTTGACACATAGTCATTCTATTGATACGATAACATCAGAAAATGGCGGTTCTGGATCTGGGAATTTTGGACATGGGGGCAGGCCAGGAAAGATTGGCGGTTCTTCTGGTGGAACTGGGCAAAAAGCTGATTTCAATGCAGCTAAAGAGTATACAAAAGCAGTTAGAGGAATTGTTGCGGCAAATGGCGTTGTTGTGAAAAATGTAAGTGGTCATGCAGGATATCGAATGAAGCAGAGAAAGATAAGTATTGATGATTTGGTCAAAGATTTAAAAGAGCCAAGTGCCACATATCCTGGAAACAAAAAAATAAGGATGCAACCTGTTTCCAAAGAGGGAATGACAGAATAGTGTTGTCAAAAGATGGCGTTGTCATTACTACTATAGATTTGGAGGATGATTAAAAGTTGAATTTGAGAGATGATCAGATAGAATTTATCCAAAAAGAACTCGGTATCAGTAAAAAGGAACTGGAGTGTGTAAGCAAGGTCAAGTGGAAACAGATAAGGGAAGAATGTTTTGATATATCCGTAGAAGAACTACTTAGCGAAGCTGGTAAAGATGGAGATTATGTGACTGATAGATGCAGTATGGCCGAAAGCATTGCTGATATGAAGTACAGTGAATTGATAAAATAGTAATATCATTTATGTCACTTCATACAAATGAACAACCTGCAACTCATTAAATGACACATAACCATTTTCAAATATAGGTCGATATGCAACCCTTTTTCGGTATGAAAATGTATATGTGATTCGGTTCGCCGAATCCCTGTTGCCGGACCCGCATAATCAGCCCGGCAGCATTTTGGGGTGTTTCTGATTCAGTTTTCAGACATATGAACTGGAAATTGCCGATTTCTATGACGCTATGAACATTCCATATTCCTTTGGTACATTTAAAATTCCATTCGTTAAATTCTGCATTAAAATTGTCTTTATTGTATGTTTTGGCACATTATTCAACGATGTCATACTAGAAAGCGAATAAATATAATCCACCATATCATCTATATTGTTATCCAGCACCCTAGGTGCTCCAGATCTTTCTGATATTCGTCAAATTAAATG
>OFGR01000161.1_pt1 | contig 68545 bp, 66 predicted proteins | sample 1521811 | NCBI WGS metagenome assembly OFGR01 (sample SAMEA3504098, study PRJEB24116) | mouse gut metagenome | biome: mouse gut; feature: mouse-associated habitat; material: faeces | place: Denmark | collected 2011 | reverse complement strand
TGATGGATTATGGAAAGTAAATCAACTAAAGAATCCTTTATTTATAAGGATTTCTTTCATTAACTTTGCATAATGTATAGCTTTTCATAACCGACACCACCTTTCTGGTTTGCGATTGCGATTATTTTACACATGGTCTGATTCTCCTTTGCTTTCTACTATTATTCTTTTATATTGCTTTTCCTTACTTCCACATAAGCCCTGTAATACTTCTTTGTCCCTTTGTTCGGGAACAGATCGGAAAACTCCGTCACTTCAATTTTTGAGCTTCTCCGTAAAATCTTCCCAAACCACTTAATATCGTTTCTCGTTCCCATAAGCCTGACTTTTAACATCAATCCTGTCCTCCAAGCATGGCATACAGATTTTTGTTATACGTTACATACTCCGGATACCGTATCTGTACCGCCTGCCAAAAATAAGGTGCATAGGCACAGCAGAATAATTCCTCCACTGTATAAAGTCTGCACTCGTCTACCTGTTCCTCCGCATCGTCGTAATCAGAAACGCTTGGCGTACCGTTACAATAAAGGTTAAACGCCATCCTGACTACTTTCACGCTTCCGCTGGTCTGCCAGCCTTCATGCAGGCACTCCGTTTTCACGCAGCCTGTCTTAAAATCATAAATACTGTTGATATTCCTTCTTGTGTCATCACTGATACCAAGACAATAAACAAGTGCCTTATGGTATACGTCCTGATACCTGACTTCTTTCAATTTTTCATAGTAGAATTTCTCATGTGCTTCGCTGATAAAAATAATCGCTTTCTCTGCTCCTAACGCTGTATTACCCATGTTCATTTCCTCCATTCCTTATTTTGTTTTGACCATAACAAAAGGACACTTCCCTAAAATTTTCTTTTAGAAAAATGTCCTTATCGTACAAAATATTGAATTGGATTTATGAGTACAACTATTCATTAACGCTCATTATTCTTCATTATGCGTTGTAAAATTGTTGTAAATTTGTTGTAGTTTACAAGTCCAAGTACCGCAAACCCTTGATTTTACTGGTTTTCTTTGCCAAGCGTTTTCATCGTCGGGAACAACAAAACATCCCGAATCGCCGCCGCGTCCGTCATCATCATCACCATTCTATCGATCCCGAATCCAATTCCTCCGGTTGGCGGCATCCCGATACTAAGCGCATTCAAAAAGTCTTCATCTGTCTGGTTCGCCTCTGCGTCTCCGGCTGCTAAAAGCTTCTCCTGCGCCTCAAACCGCTCCCGCTGGTCAATCGGGTCATTTAACTCAGAGTAAGCGTTCGCCATTTCCCAGCCATTCATAAAGAACTCAAACCGCTCCACATATTCCGGATTTTCCAGTTTCTTTTTCGTCAGTGGGGAAATCTCAATCGGATGATCCATAATAAACACCGGCTGAATCAAATGCTCCTCTACAAATTCCTCGAAAAACAAATTCAAAATATCGCCTTTTTCATGCCTGTCCTCATATTCAATATGACGCTCGTCCGCAATTTTTTTCGCTTCTTGCGCGCTGTGGATTTCATCAAAGTCCACGTTGGCATAGCGTTTTACAGCCTCAACCATTGTAATCCGTTCAAATGGCTTCGATAAATCCATCTCATGCCCATTATAGGTAATAATTTCTGAGCCCGTCACTTCTTTTGCAATATACCGGTACAGGTTTTCCGTCAAATCCATCATGCCATGATAATCGGTATATGCCTGATACAGTTCCATTAACGTAAATTCCGGATTATGCCTTGTGTCTAACCCCTCATTCCGAAACACCCTGCCAATTTCATATACCCGCTCTAATCCGCCGACAATCAGCCTCTTTAAATATAATTCCAGAGAAATCCTCAGTTTAATATCTTCATTTAACGCATTAAAGTGCGTCTCAAACGGTCTGGCCGCTGCGCCTCCGGCATTTGAAACTAACATCGGCGTTTCCACTTCCATAAATCCCTGCGCATCTAAATATTTACGGATGCTGCTGATTACTTTCGAACGTTTCACAAATGTATCTTTCACTTCCTGATTCATAATCAAATCCACATATCTTTGACGGTAACGCATATCTGTATCCGTCAGCCCATGAAATTTTTCTGGCAGAATCTGAAGTGATTTTGAAAGCAATGTGACCGAAGAAGCGTGGACGGAAATTTCTCCCGTTTTTGTTTTAAACACTTCTCCCGTTATTCCTAAAATATCGCCTACATCATATTTTTTAAAATCTTTATAGGAATCTTCGCCAATACTGTCTCTTGCCACATAAATCTGGAGATTCCCTTTTAAATCTTGAACATTGCAAAAAGAAGCCTTTCCCATTACGCGTTTAAACATCATGCGTCCCGCAACCGTAACGGAGGTTCCTTCCAAACGTTCATAATCTTCTTTGATGTCTACGCTGTGATGCGTCACGTCAAACTTTGTAATTTGAAACGGGTCTTTTCCATTTGCCTGTAAATCCGCCAGCTTGTCGCGACGCACCTTTAAAAGCTGGTTAATGTCCTGTTCCTGTACATTCTTTTGCCCTGCCATGTTTTCCTCCCTGACGTTCCTACATGGAACGCTGAATTTCGAGTACCTTGTATTTCAATTCTCCTACTTGCGTTTCTACTGTTACGGTATCCCCGACTTTTGCGCCAAGCAGCGTGCGTCCAACGGGTGATTCGTTCGAAATTTTTCCTTTTAAGCTGTTCGCTTCCGTAGAACCTACAATTTTATATTCAAGTTCTTCATCAAATTCACAATCCAAAATGCGTATCGTACATCCAATGCTGATTTTGTCCAAAGCGACTTCTTCTTCTACCACAACTTCCGCATTTTTCAATATTTTCTCAATTTCTTCAATACGCGTTTCAATATCCCTCTGTTCGTCTTTTGCCGCATCGTATTCCGCATTTTCCGACAAGTCGCCCTGTTCTCTTGCTTCTTTTATTTTCTGCGCGACTTCTTTTCGTTTCACTACTTTCAAATTTTGCAGTTCGTCCTCAAGTTTTTTTAATCCCTGATACGTTAAGATATTTTTCTTATCCATGCTATTCTACCCTTCTTTGTTCATTCATTATTGTAAAAAGCCTGCTCAAATTTGTCATAATACTGCTTTTTTTCTTCTGTCCCGCGACTTCTGACAATCACTGTATTATACCCGATAGGCACTTCTATGTCAAGATTTCCGGTCTGTTCCCAGCGTCTTTTAAAGATCGGGATATAGATTTTTTTTCCATAATTTATAAAAGGAGAGCTTTCCTCCTGCCCCTCAAAATCCAATATGACATTTCCGCTTATTTCGTCGGAATCTAACGTCTGAATTTTCGTTTCATCTTTCAAAAAAATTTCCGGGATCAGCCCTTCTTCTTTAAACATTTCATCAGCATATTCCTCAAAATATTCGGGACGGTCGGTAAATATGATAATCCGGTTTAAATCCCTTCCCAAAAGCCTTGCCGCAAGTAAAGTCGCATCGGAATCGTTTCCGTCTACAAGTATTGGAAGAAATTGTCCATAAGAAATATTCTTCTGCTCTAAAATCTGTTCCATCAACTCTCTGATCTGAAAAAGATATGGGTTGCCGCGTTTGTTTTCATCTTCTACGCGTTTCAAATCTGCTGTTTGTTTTTTTCGGAAAAAGATACGCCATATCAGTTGCTTTGCATAGTTTCTCAATGCCCAAATCCATTCTTTTCTTTATTTATTAGTATATGAAGAAACAGATTCGAATAGAGCGCAAAGATCATCAAAATGCTCTACTTCATTGATTTTTCCCCGAAACTGCGCGGAATTTCTGTAACCGGACGTATACCAGCAGGCATGTTTTCTCATTTCCCTCATTCCGGTATATTCTCCCTTGTACTCCTCTAACATTTTGGCATGACGTAAAACCATCGCTGCCGTTTCTTCGAATGAAGGCTTTGGCAATTTTACCCCATGTTCCAGAAAATGCAGGATTTGCCGGAAAATCCACGGATTTCCCTGCGCGCCTCTTGCAATCATAAATCCATCGCATCCCGTCTGTTTTTTCATCTCCAAAACATCTTCGGCGCTCCATAAATCTCCATTTCCAATTACCGGAATTTTCACTGCTTCTTTTACCAAACGGATGATATTCCAGTCCGCTTTTCCTGAGTAATATTGTTCCCTTGTCCTTCCATGCACTGCGATTGCCGCCGCTCCCGATTCTTCTGCAATGTGCGCCATCTCAACGGCATTTACCCGCGTTTCATCAAATCCTTTTCGAATTTTTACTGTAACGGGTTTTTGAATTGCCTGCGCCGTTTTTTCTATAATTTTTCCAGCTAAAAGCGGCTGTTTCATAAGCGCAGAGCCGTCGCCATTATTGACGATTTTCGGCGCAGGGCACCCCATATTAATATCTAAAATATCAAATGGAAGATCTTCAATTTCTTTGGCAATTTCGCTGATAATATCCGGATCAGACCCGAAAAGCTGTAGGGAAATTGGATGTTCCCGCGCATCTATCGTTAGAAGCTCTTTCGTGTTTTTGTTTCGGTATAAAACCGCTTTCGCGCTTACCATTTCCATACAAAGAAGCCCTGCCCCCTGCTCTTTGCAAAGCAGACGGAACGGCAAGTCTGTCACGCCTGCCATTGGCGCTAAAATCAGGTTATTTTCTAATGTGACGTTTCCTATTTTTAGCGGTTCCATATGCCTAACTTTGTTTTCCATAAATAAACAAAAGTCCGGACAGCGTCAAATGCGGGTCATAAATATCAATGCTGTCCGTCTCATTTGCTATAATTCTTCCAAGCCCGCCTGTCGCCACTACCTTAACGTTTTTATAACCGGATTCCTGAATCATTTTCCGCACAATATATTCCGTCTGCCCTATTTGCCCATACACAAGACCTGCCTGCATACTGCTGATGGTCTCCTGCGCTAAAATGCTGTTTGGCTTCTGGATTTCAATTTTAGGCAGTTTTGCTGCATCTTCCCACAATGCTTTTGCGCTAATCCGAATGCCCGGCGCCGTCACGCCCGCAACAAAAGAACCGGTTGCATCGACTAAATCATAAGTCGTTGCCGTCCCGAAGTCCAAAACCAGAACCGGTCCGCCATAGAGGGAGTACGCGCCTGCCGCATCGACAATCCTGTCTGCTCCGATTTGTTTCGGATTTTCCGTTACAACGCGGATTCCCGTCTTTATGCCCGGCCCGACAATAATTGGCGTAATGTCAAAGTATTTGATAATTGCGCTATTGAGCGAGTGCATAACGTCCGGCACGACGGAAGCGATAATTACATTATGGATATGCGTTTCGTCAATCTTATTGCGTTCCAAAATCTCAAGGATTCCTATTCCAAATTCATCTGACGTCCGCTGTTGTTTCGTCGTCATGCGAAACGTTGTGATAAGCGATTTTTCTTCGAAAACGCCAAACGTTATATTTGTATTTCCAACATCTATCGTCAGAAGCATTCTGATTCCACCTCTCCTAGTATGATTATTTTATAAAACATTTCTAATGATTCAAATAATTCCTGTTTCGTCCTCTGAAGCTCTTTGATTTTTAAGACGCTTCCTATCTCATCATAGAGATAATCCCCCTCATTAGACGACGTACGGAATTCAAGATTCCCTGTCTCCTCAAAGTATAGTTCTAAAATGCCGCCCACATCTTCGGTAAACAGCGCGCACATAATTTTCAGCTCATCTTTTACACTTTGGGGCAGACCTGAAAATTCCTCATTTAGATAAAACTTTTTCTCATACGCGCTGGCGGCGCACAATACAATTTCCTCCATAACTGCCCTCCCTTATACATAATCTAAAATTCCAATGACGGAAATCCGGCTAAAGAGGGTAATGCCTTTCTTCCGTCCTATTTCTATATTTTCCTTTTTCATTCCTTTTGCAATTTCGCTAAAAAGCCCTGCTCCTATGTTTACTGTATCATACATTGAAAGTAACTTTCTTTTAAAAAGACTGCCTATATTTACTGTATCATACACCGATAGTAATTTTTCGATTAAAAGCTTCGCATCAAAATTTACTGTATCATACACCAATAGTAACTTTCCGCTAAAAAACCCAGCTCCTATATTTTCCGTATAATTTATTGATCATAGTTTCGCCTAAAGTACATTTACTTCAACTTAATTATTTATTGCGTTTTCTATTTTGTATTCATTATATTCCAAAGATAGCTGCTTCTCCTAAAAAATCTTGTTTCTTCATTTTCCAGATTATTTCGCTTTTCCTTTTTTATCAGTCTCTTTTGCGATTCCGTGAAGCAGCGCTCTCCTCTTACACATATCCATATATGCCACGGACGGAAACTTCGCCGGAAGAAACGCTTTTCTCTCCGTTTTCTGTTTCAACCAGCAATTCCCCTTTTGCATTAATCCCTTTTGCGATTCCGGTAAACGGTTCTTTTGGATCTAAAATACGCACCTGACGGTCCCGGTTTACAAGAAAGCCGTTATATTCGTCCAAGATAGAGGACAAATCCAGATTCCGGCAAAAAATTTCATAATAATATTCAAATTGTTCTAATACCGCTTCAATCAGAGTGGCCCGGTTGAGTATCCCGCCGCCTTCTAATGCAAGTGACGTTGCTGTAGCGTTGATTTCTTTGCCAAACGCTTGGTTTGAAACATTAATGCCAATGCCGGCAACGACATAATTGATTGTGTCGATTTCCGTATTCAGCTCTGTTAAAATGCCGCAGATTTTTTTCCCATTTAACACAATGTCATTTGGCCATTTGATTTCCGCGGGAAGGCCTGTCTCTATTCGGATTGCTTTTGCAACTGCCATTGCTGCGACAAGCGTCAGCATAGAGGCTTTTTGCGGCGTAAAAGAAGGGCGTAGAAGCAGTGTCATAAAAATTCCGCCTTGTTCGGGCGACTCCCAATGCCGCCCCCTTCTTCCGCGTCCGGCTTTCTGTGCGCCGGCAAGGACAAGCGTCCCATGGGGCATCCCGTCTTCGGCAAGGCGTTTTGCCTGTATATTCGTGGAGTCAGTTACGTTAAAATATACGATTTCTTTTCCAGCCCAAACTGTCTTGCGGATGCTTTTCAGTTCATCTTCATTTATAATATCCGGCGATTCCATCAAACGGTATCCTTTATTCGAAATGGATTCAATTTTATAGCCTTCTTCTTTTAGCTTTTTCATTCCCTTCCAGACCGCAGTTCTTGAAACGCCGAGCGCTTCACATAACTCCTGCCCCGAAACAAACCCTTTTGCGCTGCGAAGCGCGGTTAATAATTCTGATTTCAAACGGTTATTCCCCCAATGTGGCAAGCAGAACCGCTTTTATCGTGTGCATACGGTTTTCCGCTTCTTCAAACACAATCGACTGGCTGCTTTCAAACACTTCGTCTGTCACTTCGATTTCACTTAACCCGAATTTTTCATGCACCTGCCTGCCGATGGCGGTGTTTAAATCATGGTATGCCGGAAGGCAGTGCATAAATACGGCGTCTGTTTTTGCGTATTCCATCACCTGACGGTTGACCTGATACGGAATCAGTTCTTTGATCCGCTCCTCCCAGACTTCGTCCGGCTCACCCATGGATACCCAAACGTCCGTATAAATTACGTCCGCGCCCGTTGCAGATTCCTTTACGTCCTCACTCAGCGTAACAGACCCGCCCGTTTCTTTTGCAATTTCCCTGCACTTAGAAACTAAAGCTTCGTCTGGGAAATAGCGTTTTGACGCGCAAGCCGTAAAATCCATTCCAAGTTTTGCGCACGTCACCATCAGGGAATTTCCCATATTATAACGGGCGTCTCCCATGTAGACAAGTTTGATCCCTTTCAGCCTGCCAAAATGCTCCTGTATCGTCAACATATCCGCTAACATCTGCGTCGGGTGAAATTCATTTGTAAGCCCATTCCATACCGGAACGCCCGCATATTTTGCCAGTTCCTCTACAATGTCTTGTCCAAACCCCCGGTACTCGATGCCATCAAACATTCTTCCAAGCACCCTTGCCGTATCCTTTATGCTTTCTTTTTTTCCGATCTGTGATGCAGAAGGGTCTAAATAGGTGACTTGCATTCCGAGATCATGCGCCGCCGTTTCAAATGAGCAGCGTGTCCGCGTGCTTGTTTTTTCAAAAATCAAAGCAATGTTTTTCCCTGTCAGTTTTCTGTGTGAAATCCCCTCTTTTTTCTGCTGTTTCAACTGTTTTGCCAAATCAATGAAGCTTAAAATTTCTTCCTGAGTAAAATCGAGTAATTTTAGAAAATGCCGTCCTGTTAATTTCATCGTCTTATCCTCCTATTATAAAAAAGGCTGCCAGCCGTGTGGCAGCCTCAATTCTTTATTTGTCTGTTTTTGAAAGTTCCGTCAAGGACTGGACAAGTCCCGCCATGCCCTGAATTTCTGAAGGAATAATAATTTTCGTCGCCTTTCCATCTGCCGCTTTCGCAAAAGCTTCTAAACTCTTTAACTGTAACACAGCCGCATCCGGAGCCGCTTGTTTCAACAGTGAAAGCCCATACGCATTTGCTTTTTGAATCTTAATAATCGCTTCCGCTTCACCTTCCGCTTCCCGCACTGTCGCTTCCTTATGCGCTTCCGCCCGCAAAATCGCCGCTTGTTTTTCCGCTTCCGCGTCTAAAATTGCCGATTCCTTTTTTCCTTCCGCAACAAGAATCGTTGACTTTTTCTCGCCTTCCGCTTTTAAAATCGCTTCTCTGCGTTCCCGCTCCGCTTTCATCTGTTTTTCCATGGCATCCTGAATGGCGGCTGGCGGAATGATGTTTTTAAGTTCTACGCGGTTTACTTTAATCCCCCATGGGTCAGTCGCGACGTCGAGGGAAGCGCGCATTTTTGTATTAATCGTCTCACGGGACGTAAGCGTTTCGTCTAACTCCAAATCCCCGATGATATTCCGAAGCGTCGTAGCCGTCAAATTTTCAATCGCCATAATCGGGCTTTCCACTCCATATGCAAAGAGTTTCGGGTCCGTAATCTGGAAAAACACTACCGTATCAATCTGCATAGTGACGTTATCTTTCGTAATTACAGGCTGTGGCGGAAAATCCACTACTTGCTCTTTTAAATTGATTTTTTTCGCTACCCGGTCTACAAAGGGCCGCTTAAAATGAATCCCTACATTCCAAGTCGCCCGATATGCGCCGAGACATTCCACAATCGACGCATGCGCCTGCGGCACAATTTTAATACAGCTTACTGCAATGAGTAACGCAATTACAAATAATACCGACATTACAATTATCGTTTCCATAAAAAATCCTCCTTTATCGTATCATATTTTACAATTAGATACAAGCAAAGCAATCTCAGGCAGATTTCCCTAAATGCCAGAAACTGCTAATACAGCGCCATTCCCAAACAAAGTCCTTACGCAATTTCCGCGCCGGAAGGCATATCCTTTTCCGGCTTCATTAAGGCAAGCTCTCCATTCTCGTTTTCCGCGCAAAGCAGCATTCCTTCCGAAAGGACGCCCGCTAATTTTGCCGGCTTTAAGTTTACAAGAACCATTACTTTTTTCCCAACCATTTCTTCCGGCTGGTAATATTTCCGGATACCGGAAACAATCTGTTTCACTTGGCTTCCAATTTTAACTTGTGAGCAAAGCAGCTTCTTCGATTTTTCCACCGCCTTACACTCGATAATTTCTCCAACCTGAAATTGCATTTTCATAAAATCATCAAAAGTAATTTCTTCTTTCGACTCAATGTCAATCCCAGATTCTTCCGGTTTTTCTTTTGCTTCTTCCTGTGTCTGCGGGTTCATTTCCTCAACTTTTTTCAACACTTCCTCCAAATCCAGCCTTGCAAATAAAATTTCCGGTTTTTCCGTCACGCGGTTTCCGCTCACATAATGCCCAAATGTCCCCAATTCGTCATACGGGATTTCCTCTGCATGAAGCTGCGCTAAAATTTTCTCTGCCGTTTTCGGCATGAAGCTTTTTAAAAGCGTCGCCCCGATTGTAATGCTCTCCGCTAAATTATATAAGACAGCCGCAAGCCTCGGCCGTGAAGCTTCTTCTTTTGCAAGCAGCCATGGCGTTGTCTCGTCTATATATTTATTGCAGCGTTTAAACAGCAAAAACACTTCCGTAATTGCGTCCGCTACCCGCAGTTTTTCCATTTTTGCCGTTACCTTTTCCACGGCGGAGACAGCCGTTTGTTTTAAATCTTCATCTACCGCTTCACTTACGCCGCTGTTTTCCACTATTCCGTCAAAATATTTATTGCTCATTGAAACTGTGCGGTTGACAAGGTTCCCTAATGTGTTTGCCAAATCGGAATTTATCCGCTCTACCATCAGTTCCCATGTAATTACGCCGTCATTGTCAAACGGCATCTCATGCAGTACAAAATAACGCGCCGCGTCAACGCCAAATACTTCTGCCAGCTCATCTGCATACAGCACATTTCCTTTTGACTTGCTCATTTTTCCGTTTCCCTGCAAAAGCCACGGGTGCCCAAATACCTGCTTTGGCAAAGGAAGATCTAACGCCATCAAAAAAATCGGCCAGTAAATCGTATGGAAGCGGATAATGTCTTTTCCAATTAAATGCAAATCCGCCGGCCAGTTCTTTTGGAATAATTCACTTGAATTGCCGTCTGCATCATAACCGATTTTCGTAATGTAATTTGTCAGGGCGTCTAACCAGACATAAACGACATGCTTCGGGTCAAAATCCACCGGAATCCCCCAATGGAAGGAAGTTCTCGACACGCACAAATCCTGAAGCCCCGGAAGCAAAAAGTTATTCATCATTTCATTTTTACGGGAAACCGGCTGGATAAATTCCGGATGCGCATTGATGTGCGCAATCAGCCGGTCTGCATATTTACTCATTTTAAAGAAATACGCTTCTTCCTTTGCTGGTTTCACCTCACGACCGCAATCTGGGCACTTGCCGTCCACTAACTGGGATTCCGTCCAAAACGATTCACAAGGCGTACAGTAAAGCCCCTCATAAGCTCCCTTATAAATATCCCCTTTTTCATATAATTTATGAAAAATCTTCTGCACTTGTTCTTCGTGATCCGCATCTGTCGTCCGCACAAAACTGTCATAAGAAGAATCCATTAAATCCCAGATGCGCCGGACTTCCCCCGCAATTTTGTCTACATGCTCTTTTGGCGTAATTTTGGCGGCTTGCGCCTTCTCCTCAATCTTTTGCCCATGTTCGTCCGTGCCTGTCTGAAAATACACATCATAGCCTTCCTGACGCTTAAATCGGGCAATCGCATCCGCTAATACAATTTCGTATGTGTTCCCAATATGCGGCTTGCCGGACGTATAGGCAATCGCGGTCGTCATATAATATTTTCCTTTATTCTTCATAAAAGCCTCCTTGAAACTAAAAAAATCCCGTCTTCCATTTTATGAAGACGAGATGATTCCCGTGTTACCACTTCAGTTCATTCCTGCCTTGCGGCAGAAACCTCTGCGCGTACAGCATACTGCAATACGCTTCCGCTGTAACAGGCGGAACCTGTTTGGGATTATCCGCCGCCACATCTGCCGCGGTTCATTCCAACTGCTCTAAAGCCATTTTCCATGGAGCTTCCGCCATCTCCTCCCAGCCCTGCCGAAACAGTAGAGATTTCTCTTGGGGCTTCCCTTCCATGTACTCTCTTTTTCACTGCATTTACTGTGTTTAGAGTAACACGCCGCTATGTATTCTGTCAAGTTGGTTTTTCAACAAGCTCTATTACGTTTTTCCAACAAGCTCCATTACGTTGATTGCCATGTTTTTAATGGCTGATAACAAGCATCTTCATATTTCTTTAATGCCTGCCGGTAAACGCTTCCCGGAATCATATGTGAATTTCCGGCTTCCCGTATTTTCCCATTTACAATCTCACATTTTGTTCCATTGATGATAAATTCCCTGCTTGTGTCCACTCCCAATTCGTCCAGCAAATCAAAAAGCATCGGCATACTGTCTTGATGAAGATCCAATATCGCAGAAGAACACTGTTGATCTGCGAACCGGATCAGGGCGTCTAAGCCTAAAACAAGACTGTTCAGATTTTTGTTATTTGTTTCAGTTTCATATCCTTCCACGGAAACGCAATTTCGGTTAATTTGAATTGCATACCCATTTTCCAAATCAATTCTGTCGCCAACTGCAAGGTTTATGCTGTTATCCGATGGATTATATCCCTGAGAATGAACGGTGCGGTAAGGCTGTGTCATTTTCTCCGATGAGAAGAAACTTGAATCCACATAAGTAAAAGGCGATGCGGCATATGCCGTTAAAATTTTCCCGCCATTCACCGAATAATGCGCCGTTGCCGCATCTTCAATTTCACAAGTCACTTCAATTTCTTCGCCCGTCTGCATTAGATCCATAGCCAGCTTCGAATTTGGGGCAAATACTTCAAACAGTGTTTTTAGTTCGCTTTTCCTTTTTGCATCAAACCCATTTAATGAATCAAGCGTCTCCTCATCATATTCTCCGTTAAAATAATCCACAAAATCGTCCTGCGATCCATCTGAAGCCGATAACTTTCCCGTTGCAGGATTGTAGGTATACTTATAAACGCTTCCAACTCCGCTTACGCCCATAGCTCTGCCCTCCCCTTTATAATTTGTCTCTGTCAATAAAATTCTGGTACATGCGCATACTATATGTATAATAGGAAACTAACTGCTGCTGTTTTAAGACTTTCATATCTTGAATCTGCCTGCGGAACGCATCCATAAAATTTTTTCTGTCATTTAGCCCCATATCCCCATAACACATTGGCAATGAGCTTAACCCGTCTTTTTTATCTACGCCCAAATGCGCTTCTAATGCCCGCATCTCTACTAACGTCGCATTACGTGGATTAATTTGATTAATATGAATTGTCCGTTCAAATTCATTTCCGTCTTCATCTACGCCCTTCGCTTTTACAATCGGATCTTCCTCTGTCGATTCGGGCGTATATTTGATATAGAAAGACAAGCCCGTTCCATTGCCGCCGGAATAAATCATATCGTCTGTTTTTAGATAAACCGTGTGCGTTTTTGGAGCTTGTTTTTGTACCTTAACCATATTTTTTTGCTGCTCAAATTCAGCGGAAGATGATTTGTTTTGATTTGCTTTCGCTGTTCTCCATGCCGGATACCCTGTTGTTGTAATTGGATTAATTCCCATAGTTGATTCCTCCTTTATTCTTCTTCCATTGTTTCTAAAACTGTAAGTCCATAATCGTAAAACGGAAGAGGCATCGGCGTTTGCTGGCCGTTTTCTCTGCCTTCCGCTAAAGCGGCATAAAACTCTTTCATTGTAAGATGTTTTGCAGCCGCTTTTTGGTCTAGCATTTCATCATACTGTTCCTGAAGTTTTTTCCGCCGTTTTGCTCTGCGTTCCCAAAAGCTTTCTTCTTTTTCCATTGCAGGATTTCCGCCGCCAAAGCTTTGCCCGTAAGATTCTTCTTTTGAAGCCCCAAAGCGCAGGACGGAATAATTTTGGCTGTGGAAACGGTCGTTGAATGAAAAATTTGCCCGTATTGCTTCCAATACTTCCGCTTCATATTCAGGGTTCTGCTTCATCGCTTCAAATCCTTGGTCTGTAATTTGTATGCTCCACTGCCAGCCGGATTGTGACGAATGGATTGGGATCTTCGATATTTTATCGTAGATATACTCTTTGTATTCGTCCATAGACATTTTCCCGTTTTGCTTTTTTGCCAAGGTATCCAGAAAATCTGCAGGACTTTTTTTCTCTCCATAAATATTCATAAAATTGCGGTACATTTTTGTCATACTGTTGACCTGAATCGAATGATTTCCCATGATGCTCCTTTCTTTATATTTTTTATTTTTGCCATATATGTTCTTCTGTATTTCATACGAATGGGACAAAGGAAAAGTTTCATTTTTTTCTAAAAATATAAAAAAACCGCCACTCTTTTGAGTGACGGCTTTCATAGCCTGTTTTTTGATATGTGAGAACCGCATCTATTACAGTTTAGAATCGCTTGGCGTCTCTTTCTCTAGTGAAACATTCGGCTCGTTTGGCGCAGTTGGCTGTTCTGATTCTTCAAAAGCGGCGTCTTCTACAATGATGGAAAGTTTTGCGCCGCAGACACTGCAATATTCAGCGGTTTCTGCTGACTCCGCCCCGCATTCCGGACATTTTCTGGCTCCCTTTAATTCCAGAATCTGCCGCTGCATACGGGCAATGTCCTCTAATGCTTCTTCTATTAAACTAAACTGCGCTTCTTCTTTTACGTTTTCGCCTTTGCGCTGTTCATAGTAGGCCTTACCAAGCGATAAATACTGCTCTTTGATAAAGTCTTCTTTTGCCCTGATATCCAATCGTAGTTTCGCGATGCCGGACACATCTTTCGCTTTCTGTGTCACGTCTTTCCCAACCGTTAAAATCGTATCTCCAATCTTTTCAAATAAATCCATAGTCTGGCTCCTTCCATATTTTGTTTCGGCTTTAAAACCGCCTTTCATGATTCGTTTATGGAACTTTTTCTAAATTATATAGCAAAATGGATTTTTTGCATAGTCAGAACACATGGTCTGCGTTCTTTTTTTCTCTGTGACTGAGCGCCGCATACATTTCGGACTTCGGATTCCATCTAAAATTACCCGCCTGAACGAACCTGTTACCGCTTATTTTTTACCACTTGCCAAAATTCTATTTACAGCAGCCGTAATTTTAGATAGGATAACAAACAATAAGGGAGAGCATTATGAAAATAAGCATTGAATTTGACACGACACTATCTGAGAATGAAATCATAATCCGCTGCGCCACACTCAATGAAGAAATCCAAAAGCTTCAGTCTGCCATTACAGACATTACGCTTGGCGCCCGAAAGTTTATCTGTTACCAAAAAGAAAAAGAGTTTTATCTCCCGTTAGATGAAATCCTCTTTTTCGAAACGGAATCCGGACAGATACGCGCCCATACCAAAATGGAGGTCTATCAGACAAAGCTGAAGCTTTATGAGCTGGAAGAACTGCTTCCCGGCGAATTTATGCGGGTTTCAAAGTCAACGATTCTCAATACGAATCATATTTATTCGATTACAAAGAATCTGGCTTCTTCGAGTGTCGTTGAATTTTCGGGCACCCATAAACAGGTTTACGTATCCCGTTATTACTATAAACCACTTAAATTCAAATTAGAAGAAAAGAGGAGTTTACCATGAAAAACAAAAATTATTTCTGGGGAATTATTTTTATTCTAGTGGCAGTTTCTATCTTGCTTAGAAATTTTTATTTTTTCCCAGCCATTCATTCGTCAAGACTTTTGATTACAATACTGCTGGTTTACTTTATTGCTAAAAATATTACATACCGCAATTTTTTCGGTATTCTGCTTCCGGCGGCGTTTATTTATCTGCTCTATGACGAATACCTGCCGTTTACATTTTTGTCGCCGTTTTCCATACTGGCCGCCGCTGTATTTGGTAGCATAGGTCTGACATTTCTGTTCCCGTCTCATACGTCATATAAACCGGATTTTAGTTTTAGCCCGGAAATGGGAGAAGGATCTTATAATAACCAGTCAGATGTGTCCTGCAGTGTTACGTTTGCCGGATGCACGAAATATTTTGAATCAGATGATTTCCGCCGCGCCTATTTAAAATGCTCTTTCGGCGCATTAAAGGCCTATTTTGATCATGCCAAAATAACAGGGTCTTCCGCTGAAATCTATGTTGAAAATTCATTTGGGGAAACGAATTTATTTCTGCCAAAAGAATGGGACGTCCATGTGGACGCCACATCCACTTTTGGCAATATTACAGAAATCCACAAACCTTCCATAATCCCAAGTGGCGCGCCCACTGTATTAATTCACGGAAACGTCAGTTTTGGGGACTGTAAAATATTCTATATTTAAATTTTTATAGCGGTATACGCTAAGAATGATCCCTGCCAATAGATAACTGACTGCAATGCCTGTTCCGGTATATGAGAAAAATGGCAGAAAAGTTGCAGTCACGGGAAATAATCCAAAATTTTCCCCGATATTTAAAAGCGTATTTATAAAAAGCGTAAGCCCGCTCCCAAACCCCATCATCATTCCAAGCTGGTTTTTCTGGGTAAATGCAATCCGAAAAGCTTTTGCCGCAACCAGACAAAGCAACAGACAGAGCGTAATTGCCGCTGCTAATCCATAATAACCGGATAGGAACGTTAAAATATAATCACTGTAATAATCCGGCAAGCTTCCGGCAGTGTCATTGCCTGCCCCAAATAAACGGCAGTTTTTCAGATTATCCAAAATTGCTTTTCCCACATAACTGTTTGAGGCGCTGTAATTTTGCATAAAATATAAAATTCTGTCCTGTTGATAAACGGGCAAAAAGGATAATCTGACGCCATTTATTAGGAGAGCCGCTATGCCAAGGGGCGTAAAAGCCAGCAATCCCCAATAAATCCCCAGCGCAATTTTTTTTGGGACCGTAAACCAGCCCTTCCAAACCGCCGCCGAAAACATGACAGACAGGATCAGCAATAAACTGCCCGCCAAACTAATGCTTGGGATTTTACAGGCAAGCCAGACCGGATAAAACAGAAAAAGAAGAACCGATCCAAGCCCTTTAAAACCGGTTCCGCGGTAACGGTACAATACTGCGCCATACAAAGGAGCGTATAAAAACATTAGATAAACGGGAGAAAGAAGAACCGGCCCTATTATACCGTACCCCGAACTTCCATTTAATGTTATCCCGGTAAATAGAATATTTACTGTAAATGCCGTTAGAAACAACAGCGCTGCCAGTTTTTCTTTTCCTGCTAAAATGCTGTAATCCAGACGGTATACAAGCAGCATTCCCAAAAACCCAATCCCGATGCAAGACGTGGCGCTCAGAATATAATCCTTTTGCGTCTTATGGGCAATTTCCTCTGCTCCAAGCCCGATTGCAATATGGATAACAATGCTGATTACAGCAACGATTGCCATAAGCGCTATCATATCCCACGCCATTTGAGGTCTGTGAATCCGATCTAGTTTAACGCCTGTCTCTACGGGATCTCCCATATCTTTTACAGCAAGCTGCATAGCTTTTTCTTCATCCATGCCAAGCGAACGGTTTACTTCTGCCTGTTCCTGTAAGTGAACGCGTATTTCGTCTTCAATCGCCGGCAATGCTTTTTTGTATCGAATTTGTTCTGATAAAATTTTTAAATATTCTTCCACCGCTATCCCTCCATTGCCAGAATTTTTGCCACCGATCCAGCGTATTCTTTCCACTCTGCTTCTTTTTGCTGTAACTGTTTTTTGCCTTCTTTTGTAATGCTGTAATACTTTCGCGTCTTTCCGGAAGCTTCTGATTCATAGGCATCCAGAAAAGATTTCTCCTCCAACTGATGTAACAGCGGATACAAGGTTCCGGCCTTAAGTTCAAAAACATTCTCCGAACGTTCCCGGAGCGTTTCTATCATTTCATAGCCATACATATCCTTTTCTGACAGAAGCTTCAGTAAAAGCATCGCCGTACTGCCTGATAACAGGCTTTTGTCTGTTTTCATTGTTTTCCCTCCTTGTATAAATTTCTGTTATATAGATATTCTATATATAGATTACCTATATACTAATGTTTTATGTGGGAAATGTCAAGACAAAATATATCAAGCCATTGAAAATAACTTAATTCTATGCCATGCTGGTTGAGAACTTGAGATGATGTAAACAGATCTGAAAACGAAGACATAGCCAAAGTGAAAGAGGAATGGGGCGGCCTATAAAAAACAGCTAATTGTTTCGGGAACAATGCGTTACAATTAGAATGCGGATACAAACTGGAAGGCAGTTTTTCCGGCTAACTGGGTAAACTGTGATAAATTCCGTTATTAAAGCTTAATAAACAGATAAAAATTGGTGGGGAAGATGTTCTTTTAAAAAATTTTAGCTTTTTGATTTGCCTGTCATATTAAATGGAAAGAAGAATAAGCGCTACAATGAGGATGGAACAGGACTTCTATAAAGAATACTGGGCGGTGCGCTGTATATAGACCCTCCGTATAATGGCAGGCAGTATTTGCCATATTATCATGTGTTGGAAACAGCGGCAAAATATGACTTTCCTAAAGTAAAAGGAGTTACGGCGCAAAGGGAGTATGAAGACAACAAATCTAAGTTCTGCCTTAAAATGAAGGCGCTGGAAGTGTTTGGAGAATTGATAAGAAATGCGCGATACAACTACATTATTTTGAGTTACAGCGCCGATGGATTGATGGGGTTAAGCGATATTGAAAATATAATGAAAACTTAAAAGCCGTTCACAATCTAATTTGTCTGGAGAATGATCTGAATTGCTAATTTATATAGAAAAGGAGATGGGACGTGGCTGAATTTAGGAAAAGCCCACTTAACTATACGGGGGAATATAAAATTCTTAAACATATTATTCCGTCTTTTCCATTAAATATCCATAAATTTGAAGATTTATTTGCGGGTGGTTTCAATGTTGGGATTAATGTTCAGGCAGATACGATCTATGAGAATGACTAGATTACAATTATGATTGATCTGTTTTCCTTTTTTTGAGATACGAATATAGATGAAATTTTAGGAAAAATCAAGGATCGCATATCGTAATTTGGCTTAACGGATACAAATGCAGACGGATATTTAAAATTAAGAAAAGAATACAATCAGCATAAAAGTATATTAGATTTTTTTCTTCTTACTCATATAATTCTTCGATTGAACACAATTTGATAAACTTTGTCAAAACTCTGCAAGAAAAGGACATTGTATGTTCAAATGTCGATTTTATGGAGAAAAAATTTTCTGTATTAGAAGCCAAAGATTTGGTATATTGCGACTCGCTGTACTTAATTACGACAGGATCGTATAATGATGGGAAAAGAGGGTTCAAGGACTGGATGGAAGTGGAAGAAATCCAATTATTGCGGCTTTTAGACAGATTAAATGGTCTCAAATTCCCTATTATACAGTATATTTCAACTTTGCAATATTTGTCTTTTTGAGTTAGTTATATTTTTCTTTTCCAAAGCAGAATCTTACTTTTTTGCATAATTTAGGTATGCAAAGGCATTATAAAAATAAGAATTTTCTGATTGATAATCATAATCAGGTTGGAAGTTTCCAGAAATAAGTGGAAAGAGTAGTTGGTCTGAGGGTGTAAATACTTTTAAAATTTCAGATAATTAAAAAATCGTATTTGCTCGCTGTTTTTAATGTTTATTAATTGTATTTGAGATAATATTTCATAACTTAAGCATAAATGCAACTGCATCCAGAAAAATTTCAACCAAAAATTTTAGCTGGGTTTACAGACTGCTTGGATTTGTTTATAATAGAAACGGTTCTGAAAATTATATAGCAATCAGGGAATGCGAGGAAAACAGAATGAAAAGAAATGATATTCATAAGATACTGATTATAGGCTCCGGTCCAATTATCATTGGACAGGCATGTGAATTTGATTATTCAGGCACACAGGCGTGTAAGGCGTTGAAAAACCTTGGGTATGAAATTGTGCTGGTCAATTCGAATCCGGCGACCATTATGACCGATCCGGAAACGGCGGATGTGACCTACATTGAGCCGTTGAACGTGGAACGCCTTACGCAGATTATCGAGAAAGAGCGGCCGGATGCGTTGCTGCCGAATTTAGGAGGGCAGTCTGGGTTAAATCTTTGCGCGGAGCTTGCAAAAGCGGGGGCGCTGGATCGATACAATGTAAAAGTGATTGGCGTCCAAGTAGATGCGATTGAACGGGGAGAAGACCGTGTTGAATTTAAGAAAACAATGAACAGTCTTGGCATTGAAATGGCAAGAAGTGAAGTGGCTTATTCGGTAGAGGAGGCTCTTTCTATTGCGGACAGGCTTGGTTATCCGGTCGTTTTGCGTCCTGCGTATACGATGGGCGGAGCCGGCGGCGGTCTGGTCTATAACGTAGAAGAATTGAAAACAGTATGCGCCAGAGGGCTTCAGGCAAGTCTGGTCGGGCAGGTTCTTGTGGAAGAATCTATTTTAGGCTGGGAGGAACTTGAACTGGAAGTTGTCCGTGATTCCAAAAATAATATGATTACTGTATGTTTTATTGAAAATATCGATCCGCTCGGCGTGCATACAGGAGATTCTTTTTGTTCTGCCCCTATGCTTACGATTTCCCAAGACGTACAAGATGAGCTTCAGCGGCAGGCGTACAAGATTGTTGAGGCGATTCAGGTGATTGGAGGGACGAATGTACAGTTTGCCCATGATCCGGTAAGTGGAAGGATTATTGTCATTGAAATCAATCCCAGAACATCGCGATCTTCCGCGCTGGCGTCGAAAGCGACAGGCTTTCCCATTGCGCTGGTGTCTGCCATGCTTGCGTGTGGCGTAACTTTAGATGAAATTCCCTGTGGCAAGTATGGCGCATTGGATCAATATACTCCGGGAGGAGATTATATTGTCATTAAATTTGCCCGCTGGGCTTTTGAAAAGTTTAAAGGGGCAGAGGATAAACTAGGCACTCAGATGCGCGCTGTCGGCGAGGTGATGAGCATTGGAAAGACCTACAAAGAAGCATTCCAAAAAGCAATCCGAAGTTTGGAAAATGGAAGGTATGGACTGGGGTTTGCAAAAGACTATGCTTCAAAGAGTAAGCGGGAACTTTTAAAAATGCTTGCAGTTCCCACAAGTGAGCGGCAGTTTATTATGTATGAAGCATTGCGTAAAGGCGCATCAGTGGAAGAATTATATGAATTGACGAAGATTAAACATTATTTTATTGAACAGATGAAAGAGCTTATGGAGGAGGAAGAAGCTCTTTTGAAACAGAAAGGGCAGGCGCCATCAGTTGAAGCGCTTAGGCAGGCGAAGCTAGATGGATTTTCGGATAGGTATTTAAGCCAGATTTTAGAAATTTCAGAAAGTGAAATCCGTGTGGCGAGAGTTGCGGCAGGGATAGAAGAAGCGTGGGAAGGCGTCCATGTAAGTGCGACGAAAGATTCGGCTTATTATTATTCCAGTTATCATATAAAAGATGAAAGTCTAGTTTGCGCAGATAAGCCGAAAATTATGATTTTAGGCGGCGGCCCGAACCGCATTGGTCAGGGCATTGAGTTTGATTATTGCTGTGTCCATGCAGCCATTGCCCTAAAGAAACTGGGATTTGAAACGATTATTGTAAACTGCAATCCGGAAACGGTATCCACAGATTATGATACGTCTGATAAATTATATTTTGAGCCGCTGACATTAGAAGATGTGCTTAGCATCCATGAAAAAGAAAAGCCTGTCGGCGTAATTGCGCAGTTTGGCGGGCAGACGCCGTTAAATCTTGCGGCAGACTTAAAGAAAAACGGCGTGAAAATTTTGGGAACTACGCCGGAAACGATTGATATGGCGGAAGACCGTGATTTGTTCCGCGCTATGATGGATAAATTAGGGATTCCGATGCCACAGGCTGGAATGGCGGTAAATGTAGACGAAGCGCTTTCTATCGCAAACGAAATCGGCTATCCGGTAATGGTGCGTCCTTCTTATGTATTAGGAGGCCGGGGCATGGAAGTGGTGCATGATGATGAATCTTTGATTTACTATATGAAGGCCGCCGTCGGCGTAACGCCGGATCGTCCGATTTTGATTGATCGGTTTTTACAACATGCGACGGAATGTGAGGCGGATGCAATCAGTGACGGGGAGAATGTATTTGTTCCGGCTGTGATGGAACATATCGAACTGGCAGGGGTGCATTCTGGGGATTCCGCCTGTATCCTGCCGTCAAAACATTTGTCCAAAGAACAGATTGAACTGATAAAAGAATATACTAGAAAAATTGCGCAGGAAATGAATGTCGTAGGGCTTATGAATATGCAGTATGCAATAGAGGACGGCACGATTTATGTATTAGAAGCAAACCCGAGAGCATCCCGCACTGTGCCTCTGGTATCCAAAGTCTGCGGCATCAATATGGTAAAACTTGCCACGGAAATAATGACGGCAAAGATTACGGGGAACCCGTCTCCTGTGCCGGAGCTTAGCGACAGGGAAATTCCATATTATGGCGTAAAAGAAGCAGTATTCCCGTTTAACATGTTTCAGGAAGTGGATCCTCTGTTAGGGCCGGAAATGCGTTCGACGGGGGAAGTGTTAGGGCTTTCCAGCAGTTACGGAAAGGCATTTTATAAAGCACAGGAAGCGACGCAGACAAAACTTCCAATGGAAGGAACTGTGCTGTTCAGCGTAAACGACAAAGACAAACCGGAGCTTGTGGAAACGGCAAGAGATTTTTATGAAAGCGGATTCTGCATTATGGCGACCGGAAGCACCTGCGATAGAATACGGGAAGCGGGCATGGAAGCGGAGAAGATTTCGAAAATTAGTGAAGGCCGCCCTAATATTTTAGACGCCATTGCAAACAGGCAGATTGATCTGATTATTAATACGCCAAATGACAAGAAAGGGACGGTAGACGACAGTTATATCCGAAAAGCGGCGATTAAAAACAGGATTCCATATATGACGACGATGGCGGCGGCAAAAGCGACTGCGGCAGGGATTCGTTCTATGAAAAAAGGAGAAGGCCAGCCTGTGAAATCCCTTCAGGAATATCACAGAAGCATCAAAGGATAGCAGGCTGCCAAAGGCTGTACAGTGGCGCTTTTGACGTGAAATAGCATAGCGGGAGTTTTCCTGCTAAAAAAGAATCCTCGGACGGAATGTGAGATGTCTGGGGATTCTTTTTTAAACATCAAGATTGATTTGCATTCTTTTGCCTGACGGCGGTTTATCAAAATAAATAATTTGAATGTTCTCCGCAGTTCTTGTAAAATATGCGTTTTTCTGGAATTTAAAAAGAGGAACGGGCAACGTCGCCCATTCCTCTAAAATTTATATAATATACGGTTTGTTCTTAACCAAAGTATCTCTTAAGGAGTCCTTCAAAAGCTTTTCCATGTCTTGCTTCGTCACGGGCCATTTCGTGTACCGTGTCATGGATTGCATCTAAATTCTGCGCTTTTGCGCGTTTTGCAAGATCGAATTTTCCTGCGGTTGCGCCGTTTTCTGCGTCTACGCGCATTTCAAGGTTTTTCTTCGTGCTGTCTGTTACGACTTCACCAAGCAGTTCTGCGAATTTAGCGGCATGTTCCGCTTCTTCCCAAGCAGCTTTTTCCCAGTATAATCCGATTTCCGGATAACCTTCTCTATGCGCAACTCTTGCCATAGCAAGGTACATTCCAACTTCTGAGCACTCGCCTTCGAAGTTTGCCCTTAAATCCGCTACGATGTCTTCACTTACGCCTTTTGCAACGCCTACAACGTGTTCAGCAGCCCATGTTTTCTCGCCTTCCTGCTTCGTGAATTTCTCAGCCGGAGCTTTACAGATTGGACAGGATTCCGGAGCCTGATCTCCCTCGTGAACATAACCACATACAGAACATACAAATTTAGCCATAATAATAATCTCCTTTTCATTTATAATTTTATTTTTTATTATGATAACATTCTGGACAAAGTCCAAAAAAATGTGTCACATGACTGGCAATCATGCCTTGAAAATTTTGTTTTGCAAAGTCTTCCAAATTCAGGTCAAAACCAATTTCAATATCCAGAACACTGCCGCAGTTTGTGCAGATAAAATGACAATGCGGCTGAATGTTTCCGTCAAAATGATCTGGCCCTATGCCGGAAGAAATTCGCAAGATTTCACCCATTTCCGCCAAAAGGTTTAAATTCCGGTATACCGTCCCAAGACTGATATTCGGATATTCCTTCCGCAAATCCCGATAGACTGTTTCGGCTGTCGGATGTGTCCGGTGGGCGTCCAGATACTTTTGGATGGATTCGCGTTGTCTGCTGTATTTTAGCATTCGGTTGCTTTCCTCCTAAAAATAGTAATCATTACTACTTTTAGCTTAGTATAATATAAAGCCTACAGCTTGTCAATTCTTTTTTTTAAAATTCCGGTATAATTTTTTTGCCAGCGCATAAAATGCAGTAAAAACAATTATGAGAGGCATCATGGCAGGATTACAACGCTTTATTACTTATATTTATAAATATGACAACGATGAAAAAATGGAAAACACCGGATTTGCAAAATTTGAAATTCGGGGAAATATCTGTAAAATAGAAGCGCATATCCGAAATATAAGTATGGAACAAAAAGAAACAACAGTTTATTTATTTGCAAGAAAAGCGGAAATTATGCAGGGAATTCCGGTTGGGACAATGGCTGTTTCGCGGGGATGCGCGGACGTTAGGTATGCGTTTGACGTAAACGGGCTTGTGAAATTCGGGCTTACGATGGGAGAGATGGAAGGGCTGTATCTTCCATTTGAAAATCAAATTTATCTTGCAAGCCAGTGGAAAGAAGGAGTGATAAAAAAAGAAAATTTCCGTATTTTAGAAGAAAAAGCGGAAAAAGAAGAAAAGGAAGTAAGAAACAAGGAAAAGGAGACAGAGAAAACACAGGCAGAGCCTAAGAGAAAAGCGGAAGAAGAACACACGCCACAGCCAGTTATGGAAAAAGGCGGGCGGCAGGACTTAAAGATTTTGCCGCAGCAGGAAGAAAGCAGGCAAGAAGAAAAAAGAGGGGACGAGAGCGGGAAAACGGAACGTAATGGAGAGGGCGAAAGCGGACAGCCAATTCAGGCGACAGAACTTCCCTTGGAAGAATTTTTTTGCGTAAACGGCTGGGACGGGATTTTTAGGAAACTCAGGCTGAAGTTAGAATTATTATATCCATTTGAAGGACAGGACATTGAATGCGTCAAGATGCAGTTAGGGGATTTACGGGAACTTCCCAAAAAATACTGGTCTATTGGGAACAACAGTTTTCTTCTACATGGATTCTTTAATTACCGGCATATTATTTTTGGACAACAGGAAGAAAATGGAAAAAAACAGTATTTTATAGGGGTTCCGGGCGTTTTCCAGAATCAAGAGCGGATTATGGCGACAATGTTTGGCTTTCCGGATTTTCGGACGGCGAAGACGGCGGAATATAAGACGGGGAATTTTGGTTACTGGTACCGTCTGTTTTGATCCGCGCAAATAACATATGGTCTTCCCAGCTCCCGCGGATGCGGATTGATTTGCGGCAGATGCCTTCGAATTGAAATCCAAGGTCTTTTAAAAGCCGGATAGAAGCGGAATTATCCTCCATCACATAAGCTTCAATGCGGTGGAGGTTGAGTTCTTCAAACATCAAGGAAACGCCAAAAGACATCGCCTCTCTCGCATAGCCTTTGTGCCAATAAGCCTCGTCGAGTTTGTAGCCTGTTTCACAGCGTTCAAAAGCAGAACGTAGAATATTATAAAAACTAATTGTGCCAATTAATTTTTCCGGCTGGCGCTTTTCAAAAATCCAGAACCGGATATATTTTTTTTGCAAGGCAAGGTGATATTCATGGGACAAAACGGCTTTTTGGTATTCTCTTGTATAGAAATTCAAAGGCCGTACCGCTTCGTACCGTTCGAACAAGACACGGTTATTTTTATAAAATTCCAGTGTTTTAGAAGCGTATTCCCAACTGGGTTCCAATAATTTTAGAATTAAATGCTGCGTTTCATATTTAAAATCCATAGCGTTTTGAATGTGTTTCCTCCATTAATAAATACAGAAAGAGGCAAATGAGGTTCTTTCTTGTGAAATCATATAGTTGATAGTATACTATAGATAGAATAAGTTGGAAAGGGAAAAGTATGTCAGATACAGATGAAAAATTTATGCGGGAAGCGATCCGTCAGGCGAAAAAAGCGTATGCAAAAGAAGAAACTCCGATTGGATGCGTGATAGTGCAAGATGGAACCATTATTGCGCGGGGATATAATAGAAGAAATACAGATAAAATTGCGCTTGCCCATGCAGAACTTTCCGCGATAAGAAAAGCGGGCAAAAAATGTGGGGATTGGCGTTTAGAAGACTGCGTGATGTACGTCACATTAGAGCCGTGTCAGATGTGCGCAGGAGCAATCGTGCAGTCCAGAATGAAAAAAGTTGTGATCGGCGCTATGAATCCGAAAGCAGGCTGCGCAGGTTCCGTCTTAAACTTATTGCAAATGCAGGCGTTTAACCATCAGGTGGAAATTGAACGCGGCGTTCTGCAAGAAGAATGTTCTGCGCTTCTCAGCGCTTTTTTTCAAGAGCTGCGGGAAAAAAAGAGGAAAATATTTAAAAAATCTTAACAAAAAGAAAATAAAGAATTAAAGCAATGAAACCGCTCCTCCTGTATAATATTAAAAAAACAGGAAGGGCGGTTAATAAAATGAAGCAGACAAGTGGAACGCTCCGTCGGAAAAGAAAACGGAGAAGACAAATTAGAAAACTTATCCTGACAGGATTGGCGGGAGTCCTTGGGGGCATTTTTCTTTTTGTATGTTGGAACACAAACTGGTTTAAAGATCTTCCGGCGAGAAATAAAAATGAGGAACTGGAACAGATTATGGCGAAACAGGATTATCCAGATGAATTGCGTAAATTGCTGGAAGAAAATGAAGAATCTTACGACTTTGTGGAAAACTATGCAAAACGCGATGCGTATATTGGAAAACCCATTGATTTATCAAACGATTACCAGAGCGGGACAGTTCCTCTTTTTATGCAGTGGGATAAACGCTGGGGTTATGATTTATATGGAGACAGCATGATCGGCCTTGCCGGATGTGGGCCGACTTGCATGACGATGGCGTATATATATTATACGGGCGATTTAGAGATGAATCCGAGAAAAATGTCGGAACTGGCTCAGGAAAAGGGCTACCATACGCAAGAAGGGACAAGCTGGTCTTTTTGGACGGCGGGCGCGGCGGATTTGGGAATGCGCGGCGAAACGGTGTCTTTAGATGAAAATGTAATGAAATCAGTTCTTGACAGCGGCGGTTTACTCATTTTGAGTATGTCGGCAGGGGATTTTACGACAGGAGGGCACTATATTCTGATTCGTGGGTATGACGAGAACGGTTTTTATGTCAATGACCCAAACCGGAGAAAAAACAGCGAAAAACAATGGGACTTTGAGACGCTTCAAACACAGATTAAAAATCTTTGGGCAATTTATGTCTAGGGACATAGAAGGGCAGACGCGTAGAAAAAGCATTTTCGGGAGGAGACGGAAACTTCCTTGACAGAGGGCATATTTGGTGGTAGTATTGAATAAACTAAGACGTAGTAATCAATACTACATCATAAAGACCTTGAAAGGAAGGATGCCATATGAAAATTACAATTCGAGAACCTGCAAGCGCAATCACCCATTATATAGGCATGATGCTGTCATTGGCTGCCGCGGCTCCGCTTTTGGTAAAGGCGCAGAGCAGCAAAATTCCATCTGCGATTACGGCAATGGGGATTTTTATTTTAGCGATGATTTTATTGTATGCGGCTTCTAGCGCCTACCATGCGCTTAATGTAAAAGAGAAAGCATTGAAAGTATTCCGTAAAATTGACCATATGATGATATTCGTGTTGATTGCGGGGACGTACACGCCAGTTTGTATGCTGGTATTGGGCGGCAGGACGGGTATGGCATTACTGGCGGCTGTCTGGGGGATCGCCCTTGCCGGGATATGTTTAAAAGCGTTTTGGATCAACTGCCCGAAATGGTTTTCCTCTGTGATTTATATTGCGATGGGCTGGGTGTGCGCGCTGGTGTTTCCGCTTTTGTTGGAAAAGCTTTCTCTCTCGGCGTTCGCATGGCTGCTTGCAGGCGGGATATTATATACGGTAGGCGGCGTGGTGTACGCTTTAAAGTTAAAGGGATTTAACGGCATTCATAAGTATTTCGGGAGCCATGAGATTTTCCATCTGTTTGTGATGGCGGGAAGTTTTTGCCATTTCATAGTGATGTATTGTTATATTGTCTGATTTTTATTGACAGAAGTTAGAAAAAATGGTAGCGTAAAAAGAAAAAAAGGAGAAAGGCGCAATGAGCAAGAATACAATACCTTATAAAATTTATCTGAACGAACATGAGATGCCAAAACAGTGGTATAACATACGCGCAGATATGAAACATAAACCAGCTCCGCTTTTAAATCCGGCTACCTTACAGCCAATGACGTTAGAAGAACTTTCCGGCGTATTTTGCGAGGAATTAGCGAAGCAGGAATTAGATGATGCAAATGCGTATATAGACATTCCAGAAGAAATTTTAAAATTCTATAAGATGTACCGCCCGTCTCCTTTGGTGCGGGCATATTGTCTGGAAGAAAAATTACAGACTCCGGCGAAGATTTATTATAAATTTGAAGGGAATAACACAAGTGGGAGCCATAAATTAAATTCTGCGATTGCGCAGGCGTATTATGCCAAGAAACAGGGCTTAAAAGGCGTGACGACAGAGACAGGCGCAGGACAGTGGGGAACGGCTCTTTCGATGGCGTGTTCTTATTTCGGGCTGGAATGTAAGGTTTATATGGTAAAAGTCTCTTATGAACAAAAGCCGTTCCGGCGTGAAGTAATGCGGACATACGGCGCGTCAGTGACGCCGTCTCCTTCTGAAACGACAGAAGTCGGGCGTAAAATATTAGCGGAACACCCCGGCACAACAGGAAGCTTGGGATGCGCAATTTCAGAAGCGGTGGAAGCGGCAGTAGGACAGGAAGGCTACCGTTATGTGTTAGGGAGCGTTTTAAACCAAGTGCTTTTGCATCAGTCTATCATTGGGCTTGAGACAAAAGCGGCTCTGGATAAATATGACATAGATCCGGATGTTATTATTGGATGCGCTGGCGGCGGCTCAAACCTTGGCGGGTTGATTTCACCGTTTATGGGTGAGAAATTACGCGGGGAGAAAGACTATCGGTTTATCGCGGTAGAGCCAGCATCCTGCCCGAGTTTCACGAGAGGAAAATTTGCATATGATTTTTGTGATACCGGAAAAGTCTGCCCTCTGGCGAAAATGTATACGTTAGGCAGCGGCTTTATCCCGTCGGCAAATCATGCGGGAGGGTTACGCTACCATGGAATGAGTTCCTCATTGTCGCAGTTATATGATGACGGGTTCTTAGAAGCGCGTTCCGTAGAGCAGACGGCTGTATTCCAAGCTGCGGAACAGTTTGCAAGAATCGAAGGGATTCTTCCGGCGCCGGAAAGCGCACATGCAATACGGGCTGTGATAGATGAAGCGCTCAGATGTAAAGAACTGGGCGAGGAAAAGACGATTGTCTTTGGCCTGACAGGCACAGGGTACTTTGATATGGTTGCCTATGAAAAATTCCATAATGGAGAAATGTCTGATTACATTCCGACAGATCAAGAGTTGGAAGCAGGGTTTTCTTCACTGCCGGAATTGAATGGATAAGAGTTAGGACAGGAGCTGCCGCGTGAAAAGGCAGCTCCTTTTTTTGCCAGAACGGAAAGTAACTGTAGAAAAACTTTGTAAAAAGCGTGAGCAGAATAGAAAATAAAACTAGAAAAAACTCCCTGAAAAATCAGAAGTGGAATGAGAAATATTTCTTAACTGGAAAAGGAGAAACAGAATGAAAGATATTCGTATTTTGCAGGGAAACAGGATTGCTCCAGTCATGGAGACGGCGTTTGCCATTTATGGCTCGCGAGATCAAAAGTTATTTGAAACCCTGTTTCCTGAAATTGTAAGGCGGCTTCGCCCAAAAGCGGCGTTTGCCATTCTGGATAAAAAATTTTACGGCATACTAACAGTCGGAGACGCCGTCGGCCGTTTCATAGAGAAATACACATCGGAAAACCGTCAACTCTATGCAATGATGGCGGATGCAATGGCAGACAGCAGTCTGTTCGCATTCGAGGAACAGATATTGCCTATAGCGCAAAAAATATGCAGAGAGGAAGGGTTTGGAATTTCCAGAAGATTAGAGCCCGGAAATAATCTTCCTATTGAGTGGCAGAAAACGGCATATGATGCAGTCGAGGCAAAGCGGACGCTTGGGATTGCGCTAACGAATGGGCATATGTTATCTCCCGTGAAATCCATGAGCCTTATTTTTGAACTGACGGAAGATACAACACGTTTTGATATGGAACATAATTGTAAAAACTGCCAAAAGCAGGATTGTCCGGCGCGCAGTGAAATAAATCTAAAACTTGAAATACAGGGCAGAGATGCAGTTTATTGTAGAAAAGGCAGCAATCTGCTTACGGTTTTGCGTGAAAATGGGATTCACATTTCTGCCGCTTGTGGAGGAAACGGCAAGTGCGGGAAGTGCGGGATATATGTCATAGAAGGGAAGCTTCCTGTTACGCCAGAAGATAGGCAGGTTTTTTCCAGCCAAGAGCTGGCTTTAGGGAAGCGTCTGGCTTGCAGGGCGGTCATAGAAAATCCTCTGGAAATCGCGATTGGATCAGGGCAGGAGGAATCCTTTGCGGCGCTGGGAGGACAAGTTGGGGAAGATATGCTGCCAAAAGGGAATATCAACTTTCAAAAAGGTAGTTTCGGGATAGCCGTAGATATTGGCAGTACGACATTGGCGGTTTCGCTGGTGGATTTAGCGGAAGGCAGGATTATAGATACGCATACACGCATTAATTCACAGCGGGCGTATGGGGCGGACGTTGTGAGCCGGATACAGGCTTCCATAAATGGTGGAAAAAATGAACTGATGGAATGCGTTAAAGACGATCTTTGCAAAGAAATCCAAGCTTTAGCGGAAGAACATTTATCTGAGAGCCAGAACATTCAAGTGATTGCAATAGCGGCAAATACCGTGATGATGCATTTATTGCGGGGCTATTCCTGTGAAGGGTTCCTTCAATATCCATTCTGTCCTCAGTCATTAGATATGGAAGAACATAAAGCGATAGAGTTATTTGGGGACTTGCCTAAACAGGCGAAAGCGGCAGAGACAATCCTTCTTGGAGGAAGTTCGGCATTTATAGGGGCGGACATTATTGCGGGGCTGTATGCCTGCCATGCGCTGGAAAAAAGAGAAACGGCGTTATTTTTGGATTTAGGCACAAATGGAGAGATGGCGCTTTGTGTGGGAGGGAAAATTTATACGGCTTCCGTACCGGCAGGGCCGGCATTTGAAGGCGGGAGCATAACATGGGGAACAGGAAGCGTTTCAGGCGCGGTTGCGGACGCTGCTTTTCACCATAGGACAATTCAGATACAGACAATAGGGGACGCCCCTGCGGTTGGGATTTGCGGCACGGGCGTGATTGCAGTCGCGGCGGAGCTTGCGGCGGCTGGAATCCTAGACGAAACAGGGAAATTGCGTGAGCCGTATTTTAAAACAGGCTTTCCGGTTACGCAGACGCAAAGCGGGGATTGGATTTTGTTTACGCAAAAAGATATTCGGCAGCTTCAGATGGCAAAAGCCGCCGTCCGCGCTGGAATTGAGATGCTGCTTTGCTATGCGGAAATTTCGGCAGACGAAGTGGAAACGGCATATCTTGCCGGAGGGTTCGGTTATTATCTGGACGTAAAAAAAGCCGCCGCCATCGGGCTTTTGCCGGACAAAATTATGGGCAGGGCAAAAGCGGTTGGGAATGCGGCTCTGCATGGCGCGCAGATGTATCTGACATTGCAGGAAAAAAATAAAATGGCGGATATTATAAGATGCGTAAAAGAAGTGACCTTAGCGAATGAGGAGAAATTTCAGGAATTTTATTATGATTTTATGAAGTTTTAAAAATTACTTGACCTGTCGTAGTAATTGCGCTATTCTATACACATAAAATTACTACGACAGACGTAATAGATGGAGGGAGGGACGAAATGATAAGCAGTGACGGGATTCGCGGTTATAATGATATGATTATTTTGTATCTGATCCTAGGCGGACCATCTTACGGATATGAAATATCAAAGGCGATCAAGACAAAGACAGAGGGAAAGTATCTGATAAAAGAAACGACGCTGTACTCTGCATTTACCAGACTTGAAAAAAACGGCTATGTAGAAAGTTTTTATGGGACGGAGACAAATGGGAAACGGCGGACGTACTATCAGATTACGGAGATTGGCAGGCAATTTTATCAGGAGAAATGCTTGGAATGGGATTTGACGAAAGAGGTCGTAGAGAAATTTAAAGCATATCAGGAGGAGTAAAGATGGAAACAATTATCAGTTATATTGAAAACGTGTTCCGGAATTATCCGGACAGTGAGAAGGTGAGAAAAGCAAAAGAAGATCTTTTAAATTGTATGGAAGATAAATACCATGAGCTAAAAGCAGAGGGGAAATCCGAAAATGAAGCAATCGGCATTGTGATTTCCGAATTTGGCAGCATGGACGAAATTGCATGGGAATTAGGTTTTGAGAAAGAAACGGCAGATCAGGCAGACGGGCAAGAGAGCGGACAGCAGAAGCGGTTTACTTTGGAGGAAGCGAGAAGTTACATCAAAACGCAAGAAAGTTTCGGCGTAAAAATCGGAATCGGCGTTATGTTTTGCATTCTGTCGCCTGTGGCTGCCGGGATTTTTTCCGCGCTGACTGAAGCGGGGTATACGGCGGAAGGCACAGGGGAGCTTTTGGGCGCCTTGATCTTGTTTGGCATGGTTGCGGCAGGCGTAGGGATACTTATTACAAGCGGAATCGGAAATGGCAAATATGATGATTTAAAGGAATGTAAGATAACTCTGCATCCGGCGGATTTACGCGTCTTGAAAGAGGAGTTTGAAGCATTTAACCGGACGTTTGGCATAAAAATAGCCGGCGGCGTGGCATTGTGCATATTAAGCGTGATTCCTGCAATTTTGGCAGAAAGCCTGTTTCGTGGGGCGGAGCTTGATTTTTTCAGTGAGATGTCGGGGGTTAGCCTATTTGTTTTTGTGTCTATTGGCGTATTTCTGTTTATTTCAGCAGGCACAACATATGGAGCCTATGAAACGGTTTTAGAAAAAGACGGCCGTCCAAAATTTTCTAGTGAAAAGAAAAAGAAAAAGGATAGAAAGATTTCCATGATTGCATCTATTTACTGGCCTGTCGTGACAGTCATTTATCTGATTTGGAGTTTTGCCACATTTCAATGGGGGATTTCATGGCTGATCTGGCCGATTGCCGGGATATTGTTTGGCGGAATCAGTTCCGCGATTTCAGCGGCATATCAGGAATAAAAATCATTTATGGAAAATAAGTGTCAGCGGAGCGCTGGCGCTTATTTTTTTGACAAATGCGCTTGACAGAATTGTTATTACTGTATATACTGTTTATATACAGAAGGGCGGTGAATGATGGAAATAATTATAAAGAACTCCAGTGGGCAGCCGATTTATGAGCAGATTTATACACAGATTAAGAATCTGATTTTAAGCGGCGGATTAAAAGAAGGAGATCTGCTCCCGTCAATACGGGGATTGGCGAAAGATTTACGCATAAGCGTGATTACGACGAAGCGGGCATATGATGAACTGGAGCGGGAAGGATATGTCAATACAGTAGGCGGGAAAGGCTGTTTTGTAGCTGGAATGGATAAAGAATTGATACGGGAAGAAAATCTAAAGAAGATTGAAAGCCATATTCAGGAAATCCATAAATTGGCGGCCGTCTGTGGCATAACAAAAGAAGAATTAATAGAGCTGTTTCAATTATTGGAGGTGGAAACGTGAATGTAATAGAGATGCGGAATGTGACAAAAAAATATCCGTCTTTTACATTAAAAAATGTAAATTTATCCCTGCCGAGTGGCTGTGTAATGGGGCTGATTGGGGAAAATGGCGCCGGAAAAAGCACGACGATACGGCTTTTAATGAATACGCTCAAACAGGATGCCGGAGAAATATTAGTGTTTGGATTGGATAACAGGCAAAAAGAGTTCCGGAACATAAAAGAGGATATTGGCATTGTTTTAGACGAAGCTTATTTCCCAGAGGCATTAAATGCAAAAAAAGTCAGCCAGCTTATGCGCCACGCCTATAAAAACTGGCAGGAAGATTTGTTTTTTGGGTATGTGAAACGGTTTCATTTATCAGAGACGAAACGCTTAAAAGAGTATTCACGGGGAATGAAGATGAAACTTGCCATTGCGGCGGCCTTATCCCACCAGCCGAAACTATTAATCTTAGATGAGGCGACAAGTGGGTTAGATCCTTTAGCGCGTGATGAAATCATGGAACTGTTTAATGATTTTACGAGAAAAGAAGATCATTCTGTGCTGATGTCTTCCCATATTATCAGTGATTTGGAAAAAATCAGCGACTATATAGCATGTCTCCATCATGGAACGCTTATGTTTTGTGAGGAAAAAGACCGTTTGTTAGAGGAATACGGGATCTTGCATATAGCCAAAGACCGTGTGCGCGACGTGCCAAAAGAGGCTGTCCTTGCAAAAAAAGAGGGGAAGTATTCGGTGGAGCTTTTCGTCCGGCAAAAGCAAGTGTCAGGCGTATTTGAAACAGAGCCGGCAGGGATAGAGGATATTATGCTGTTTATCGCAAAGAAGGGGGAAACGGTATGAAAGGATTATTATTAAAAGATGTCTATATGATGGCATCAGAAGTCAAATACCTGATTTTGCTTGCTGCTATAGTGCTCTTTTTACAAAATGACTGGTTATTTATCTTTTTCATTTTGTATGCTTCCGCCCTGCCTATTACGTCTCTTGCGTATGATGAACAGGCAAAATGGAAAAATTTGGCGGATATGCTTCCGTTTACGCCACAACAGCTTGTCGGGAGCAAGTATTTATTAGGCTATATTTTAGCAGGCGGCGCAACATTGGTTGTTTTAGCGTCAAAAGGCATTGGCCAAGGCGGCGCATGGGGCGCCGGGCATATGATGCTGGCTGGCGTTGCGCTTTGCATTTCTATAGTGATAGGGGCGGTTCAGTTTCCGCTGATGTACGGGATCGGAGTGGAAAAAGGCCGCCTTTTGTTTATACTGTGTACAGTCGTTTCATCAAGTTTATTATATTCGGCGGCGGGAGTGATAGAGGAAACAGCGTTTTCCTATGGAACCGGATTTTGGGTTAAGATATTTCTGCCTCTGGCTTTTTTTACGGTTATATGCAGCCTGATTTCTTTTCATATATCAATAAAACTGTATCAAAGGACGAAATAGAAGAAATGGGCGTTTGCGGCAGGCAGACGCCCGGTTTGCTTTTTGCGCTTATTTTTGTTTCTGCTGGTTCTTTTTTGCGAAGTTTGAAAAGGCGCGTCCGGTTTCTAAATACAGAGGCTTCTGATCTTCCGGAATGCCACGGTAAATATTCACGAGATGACGTTCTTCCGCATTATAAGGAACTGACATAGGTTCCCGAAAGGATGTCAGGCCATAGATATAATCCGTTGTTGTATGAAAATAGGAAGCTAGACGGATTATTGTTTTGGCGTCTGGCTGACGGCGGTTTTTAATATATCCGTTTAAGGTTGTTGTCGAAAGATTTAGGGCTTCCGCTAATTGTTTTTGGGTGATTCCTTCTTCTTCCAGCAGATTCCGCAGTTGCGATCCAATGTCCAAGCATATTCCTCCTCTCGATGAGAAATATTTTAATGCAAATTATGCCGGAAGGACTGCAAAATACGCAAAACGCAGAAGAAAGATTCGGTAAAAGTAAAATATATTCAAAATGCGTATTATATGCGCAAGATGAAATAATTTCTAAAACCAGCCCCCGTCAAAACTGATGACTTGTCCGGTCAGGTAGGCGGGGGCGTTCGCTAGTTGGAAAAGAAATTTAGCGGCTTCTTTGGGCGGGGCGATATATCCGGCTGGGATTTCGGATAAGAGCTGATTTCGTTCGGATTCAGTAAAGCAGCCGTTCATCTCGGTGTCAATCACGCCAAATGCGGCGGCGTTGACCTGAATGCCGCTTGGGGCGAGTTCTTTGGCAAGGGCTTTTGTCAAGGCGTTTACCCCTCCTTTCGCGGCGGAATAGGCGGCTTCGCAGGAAGCCCCATATAAACCCCAGTCGGACGATACGTTTATGATTTTGCCGGATTTTTGGGAAAGCATATGGGGAATGGCAAATTTGCAGCAGGCAAAGATGCTGGTTAGATTGGTTTGTAAAAGACGGTTCCAGTCGGCATAGGACATTTCGCTTAAAAGCCCGATATAGGAAACGCCGGCATTATTGATAAGAATGTCAACTCCTTTTCCAAAATCTGCAATTTCATCAAACATTTGCCGTACAAATTCGTAGTCGCCAATGTCTCCACAACAGCAGAGAGTTTGGATATGGAACTCGTTTTTCAGTTTCTGGGCAAAAGCGTGTAATTTGGTTTTAGAATGCTGGCAGGTTAAAACTAAATCATACCCGTTTTTGGCAAATTCATATGCGGTGGCGTTGCCAATGCCGCGTGACGCTCCGGTAATTAATGCAATCATTCGTTTCATATGGGAACTCCTTTTTTTCTAAAGGGTATCACGGTTTTTTTTTGATTTCAACGAAAAGTTCAGAGAGAAGAAAAGAAAATTGCGGCTGGGTTGGATTTTTTTGCCGAATAATGTAAAATGAAATATCAGAAAGAGACCGTTTGGGGTGGGAGAGGGTATGATTAATTATTTTGATGCTGATGAGCTGGAAAAAAATCATTTGAGAAAAGAGCCGCATGAATATAGCTCTACTGTCTGGTATATTTACGATAAAAGACAGGAGAAGTCTTTGCCTGTCCGCGTAATTAAAGAGATTCCTTTTGAACATACGCAGTTGTATCGGGAAATCCAGTATGAGGATAATCCCCATATCGTGAAGATTTTGGACGTGGCAAGGTTAGATGAGAAATTTATTTTGGAAATGGAGTATGCGAATGGGATTGTCATTGGGGAATTTATCGAAGAACTTTGGCAAAACCGCCTGCAATGCCCGATGGAGGAACGGATTGATCTTGCGCTTCAGATTTGCGGCGGGCTTAAAACCTGCCATACATTGGGGATCGTCCATAGGGACATTTCAGAGAATAATGTGATTTTAACGAAATCAGGAGATTCTTGGCAGGCGGTTTTAATTGATTTTGGGAATTTTCATAAGATTAGGGCGGATGCCAAAAAGGACACGACGGCAGTCGGGACGATTGGATATGCGGCGCCGGAACAGCTCGGCTATTCGGCTTCAGATTCTGCAACAGATATTTATGCGGTTGGAGTTTTAATGTGCCGTTTGTTTACCGGAAAAGGCAGGGAAGGCGTAGAAGAAATAGAAAATGATACAGTCAGGAATATCATTAAGCGATGTATAAGGCTGGAGAAAAATGAACGTTATCGGGATATTGATTCCCTGATGGCGGATTTAAGGAATGCATCGCGGTTTTTCCGCAAATGGGAAAAAAAGAGTGAGAACCGGATTGTAGATTCCTTACTGCAATTTATGGACGAGGAATTTAACATTGATTTTGCCAATGCGTTTTTAGAAACGCCAGACCCGATTCCCATGCCGATCTATGTCGTGTTAATGGCAAGTATTTTAATTGCGTTTGTTTTGGCGTGGTTTCTTCCATGGTATTTTTTGCCCGTCTGCTATTTTCCGTATCAATATATTGTGGGCGGCTATTTTAAAAAACGGCTGGAAGGCATACGCTTTTATTATCCGTTTAGCCAGAAAATGTCAGAAATCTCTAAAAGCATCAATCTTCTTTTAACGGTCAACCAGATTCAATATGAAGTGTTAAATGAATCTGAAATGAGGATTGACTTAGAGGGGCAGAGTTATATCGTAAAAGTGGATCTGGAAAGCCAATGTCTTGGCATTTCTTCTGATTGGGGGCTTAAATTGGCTGACATTAAACTGGCATTTTGTATGATGGAGGATTTTGGGAAAATTGTCTATCTGTTTCAGCATCTTTATAGATGGTAAAGAAGGAAGGCGCAGAAGGGTTATGGAATTTGTTTGGATAATGTGGGATAACCGGCTTCAAACAGTGTGTCATTGATTAAGGCGACGCCTTTATGACGGTTTTCTTTTCCCAAATAGGAGATAATAATGCTGTCCCTTGGATCGCGGGGATATAGACAGCGGTATGCGGCATAGTTTAAGGCATTCTGCGTTTCTTCCAAAGAAGCCCCGATGACAAACATAATGGAGATGAGCTGGTTTCTGGAAGGAAGGACAGGATTTGCGGCATTGGTAAATGAATAAAGCTGTGATTTGCTGATAGCGGTTTCTCCGGCAATCTGTTTCCAGTTTAAATGATATTTTTCTAATAACATATTCAAATAAGTGGATAAATTAGGGATCTGGTTCTGTTTCGAAGGGCGGATTCCTTTTTTTGCGTCTTCTAATAGTTCTGCCGTGGTTTTTTTGTAACTCATGCTTTTACACCTCTTTTTCATCTGCATTATATCATAGAAGGGCTGTTTTTTTTCCGGTTTTTTCGGAAAATTAGAAAAGGGCGGCATGTTAGAATAAAGAAAATATGACAGTGGCATGGAAAAAAAGCTTTTTTGAGATCTTGTGATTACAAGGGATTTTGTGAAAAAGATAGGGAATTATTTGGAAGAAGATGGCGGCTGTGATTCTTTTGAGAAAGTCATAATGTCTTCGACGTTACAGTCTAAGATATGGCAGAGCATGTCAATAGTGTGAGTGCTGACAAATGCGTTGCTCCGAAGTCTGGATAACTGTCCTGCGCTCACATGGTAATGTTTGATTAAGGAATATTGCGAGATTCCTTTTTCTTTCATAGTTGTCCAAAGTTTTTCATATGAAATCAAAGTAAGCCTCCTAATCAATAAATTTCTCTTGCTATCATATAATGTTTGTTTTATAATAGATATTAGCCATATACGGGTAATATATGCGGGAATTAATCAGTAAACGGGGGAGGTGGAAAAGACTGTCTTTTTTTGAGCCGTTTTTTGCGGCTTGTGACGGAGAATTTGGGTTTTCGCATGAGTGGTTTGTAAGTTTGTAAAAAGGAAAGAAGGAACCAAGGAGGAATATGGGCATGAAGATTAGAAAGAATATGAGAATATTAAAAAAAATGGCAACAGTGGCTTTGACAGCGGCTCTGGCATTGTCGCCATTTGCAACAGTGGCTGACAGCGGGGATTTCGTGTATGCGGCAGAAGAAGAAACGCCGAAGGAATACACCGCGATTTATGATATTGCGGGTTTGTATGCGATTCGAAATAATTTGGCAGGCAATTATATTTTAATGAATGATATTGATATGACAAAGGATACAAGCGAAGGTGGAGATTATAACTGCGGAACTGGGTGGGATTCGATTGAAGAATTTCGTGGGACATTTGATGGAAATGGGCATCGGATTATCGGGATGCAAATTTTTGGGGAGTTTACAAATGATTATGTTAATCTGGGTTTCTTTGAGGAACTTTCTGGCGCAACTGTGAAGAATCTTGGCATTGTAGATTGCAATATTGATATAACGATAGATGGTTATGGGATTAAGGTTGGATCAATAGCGGGCTTGCTTTCTTCAGGTACAGTTGATGGTTGTTATTCATCTGGTAAGGTTACGGTAAGAGGGATAGACAACGGAATTGGTGGATTAATAGGTCAAAGCATCGGAAGCAGTATTAGTAACTGCTATAATAGATGTGAAATTGACTATTCGGGGATAAATGGTAAAACCTATGTTGGCGGTATATTTGGTATGTGCAACATTTGGGATTCTCGCAATTTTTTTCGCCATTTATATAACGCAGGCAGCATCAAAGGGGAGAATGCAATGGTTGGCGCTATTGCAGGATATGTCTGCATTAGTTTAAAAAATTGCCAATATTTGAAAACCACAGCTTCAAAAGGAGTAGGCAACAAAGACGATAATCCCGATTGCGTAGCCCTCAGTGAAGCCCAGATGAAAAATGAAAAACTGTTCACTGGATATGATTTTGATGCCATATGGGAAGTTGACCCGTATTGCGCTTATCCATTTCCGCAGTTAAAAAGCAACCGTATGATTCAACTGAAATCCATAAGTCTGAAATCGCAACCGGAAAAAACTGTTTATAATCAGGGGGAAACGCTGCAAATAAACGACGTTCAGATGGATATTACATATGAAGACGGCATAAAAACCACGATTCCGCTTACACAGGACATGTTAAGCGGTTATGATATGATGCAAATTGGAACTCAGACGGTGACTGTAACGTATGGCGGCATAAAAACATCTTTCGGAATAGAAGTAAAGGCAATTCCGGTTTCGGGCATCACGATACCAAAAACGGTTTCCATTTACCGTTCCAAAGAACAGCTTCTTACTCCCGTAATAACCCCGTCGAACGCGACGGATAAGAAGGTTTCATGGGAATCAAGCCGGCCGGAAATAGTAAGCGTGGATCAAAGCGGACGAATAAAAGCAAAAGCGGCAGGCTCGGCAGTGATTACAGTGACTGCATCAAATGGAATAACTGCAAACTGTACGGTAACGGTATTAGTTCCGGCAGTTTCCATACAGTTAAGCCAACGCGCGCTTAGTTTAAAAGAAGGGGAAAGCTTCAGTATAACCGCGGCAGTTTTGCCATATGAAAGCACAGACTCCATAAAATGGCGTTCTGGAAATTCCGCTGTGGCAGAAGTGTATGAAGGGTGTATTGTGGCAAAAAAAGCCGGAGTTGCATCAATCATTGCTTATACAGAAAGCGGCGTTCAGGGAGTTTGCGCAGTCACCGTACAGAAAAGACCCGCTCAGCAAAATACAGAAAATGAGAAACCGTCAGGCGGGCAGGGAACTGTAGATTCAGGCGGCAAACCAAATTCAGGGTCAACTTCCCAAACAGGCGTAACAAAAGATTCAGCAATGATACATAAAGTAAAAGCCACAAAAGCAAAGATAAAGAGTATAAAAAATGTAAAATCCAAAAGCATGAAACTAAAACTAAGCGGGCTTTCAAACTGTGACGCTTATCAAATCCAGTACAGTATGAAAAAGAGTTTTAAGGGTGTAAAAACCGTGACGAAAAAAAGCGGCTCCGTCACAATAAAGAAACTAAAATTAAAGAAAACTTATTATGTAAGGGTCAGAACGATGAAAAAAATCGGCGGAGCTTCTTATTATGGAAAATGGAGCGGCAGAAAAACGGTAAGGATTAAGAAGTAAGCTAGCTTTAAAGTTCAAATGAAAAACAGATTTGGGAGAGTATGGAATGAGGATAAAAAAAGCATTGGGAATTATATGCCTAATACTTCTTATTGCATTATATAATGACTATATAAATGGGAATAAAAAGGAAACGACAGAGACAGCCGAAAATATCATAGAGGAAGCGGCGGATCAGATTGAAAATATTGCAGATGCAAATGACCCGTATGTTCAGGGCGTGAAAAATGGCTATCCGTTAGAGCATCCTGACCAGACGTATGGAGAAGCGTTTGATCATTTTTTTGCGTATCCTACATGGAAATATTTTATCGGTACGAAAGAAGGATTAGACGAAGATGGAGATGGAGAAGCCGACTATGAAGAACAGAATGTGGACATTGTGGAATTTACAGGATATTGTACATATGGCGGGGTTGAGGTAAAGGCGCGCATTCAGTTTACGTTAGATAAAGACGGCGATACTTTTGAGACGACATATCTTTCTTTTAATGATGTGCCGCAAAATATGCTGACGCTTCATCTCTTGATGAACGAAGTTTTCCAAGACGGAGAGGAACCAGACAGCATGGGAAAGGAAAACACATCTGACAGTGATGCAGAACAGACAGAAGAAAACGAATCGAAAGATTCGGGCGCAGATGAAACGGCCTCTAATGGAGAATGGGAAGATTCATATATCCGTCTCACAGGCCCAAAATGCAGCTTTTCTATTTGGTCAGCCGATGAAAACGGCATAACCTTTGCATTGGCGATCGGCGCTTCCGGTTATATGTCTTATGTAGATATGAGGGATTGTCAGGCAAAATGGACAAGCGACGGCGCTGCGGTTTATACGGAGGACTATGGAGACCGCCACTATAGCCTTACATTTACAATGCAAAATGATCGTCTTTTATTAAGTGAAAATACGCCCTATAGTGAAGATTTTTCCCTAGAGGGCGAGTATGTCAGGGAAAAGTATGCGCAGGATGAGTATGAATACGTCTTTCCACAAGCAGATACGAATTTTCTTGATTCAAATGATTTAAACGGAAAGACTGCCGCGGAATGCAGGATTGCAAGAAATGAAATATATGCCAGACATGGCAGGATATTCAATGATGAACAACTTCAGGGGTACTTTGAAACGTGCTCATGGTATCAGGGAAGCGTCACGCCTGAAAACTTTTCAGAGAATGTTTTGAATGAAACAGAAAAAGCGAACCTGACCGCAATCGCGGAATATGAAAAAAAGATGGGATATTAAGGGAAAGATAGGATTTTAGAAATAAACACAAGAAGAAAAAAGGCTGTCGGATGCGGCGGCCTTTTTGCCGTCCATGAAGCATTTGCCCAAGCTCTTAGTTGCCGGTTTTCGTTTGGCAGGCTCTGTAAATCCTCACACTTGTTAAGAAATTTTACGGCTCAAGTTTCAAGCGTTTTTATCTGCTTTCAAAATTCTTCCATTAAATAATGAAAGAGTTCCCCTCATACGCCCTATTATTTTGCGTTTTCCCCCTTGACATCTCCCAATGCCTTGTAATATAATTGAAAATGCTCTAATGTGGTGACATAGACTTATTATGCCCTTTTTTATGATAGGAGGCCCATTTAGAGCCATGTTGCAGAGAAACTGTTTGCGTAGAATGAAAACGAGAGGTGAATCGTCAATGGAGAAAAACAGAATACGTCCGGTTCAGGCTGGAAAAGGGTTGCGTATGAGTTATTCACGGCAGAAAGAAGTCCTTGAAATACCGAATCTGATTGAAGTCCAGAAAGACTCCTACCAGTGGTTCTTAGACGAAGGCTTGAGGGAAGTGTTTGCGGATATCTCGCCCATCGCTGATTACAGCGGGCATTTAAGTTTGGAATTTACTGATTTTACATTATGCAAAGATGATGTGAAATATTCCATACCGGAATGCAAGGACAGAGACGCCACATATGCTGCGCCGTTGAAAGTAAAAGTCAGGCTTTACAATAAAGAGACAGACGAAATTAATGAACATGAAATCTTCATGGGCGATCTTCCTCTTATGACAGAAACGGGAACATTTGTAATCAATGGCGCTGAACGTGTCATCGTCAGCCAGTTGGTTCGTTCACCCGGAATATACTATGCAATTTCACATGATAAAGTTGGTAAAAAACTCTATTCCTGCACCGTGATTCCAAACCGCGGCGCATGGCTGGAATATGAGACGGATTCCAATGATGTTTTTTATGTGCGTGTAGACAGGACAAGGAAAGTGCCGATTACCGTATTAATCCGCGCCCTTGGCATTGGAAGCAATCAGGAAATCGTGGATCTCTTTGGCGAAGAACCGAAGATTGTAGCGAGTTTTGGAAAAGACGTTGCGACAAATTATGAAGAAGGGTTATTGGAATTATATAAGAAAATCCGTCCGGGCGAGCCGCTGACTGTAGAAAGCGCGGAAAGCCTGATTTCAGCAATGTTCTTTGATCCGAGACGATACGATCTTGCCAAAGTGGGCCGTTATAAATTTAATAAAAAGCTGGCGTTGAAAAACCGGATCAACGGACATGTCCTTGCGGAAGACGTAGTGGATATGTCGACAGGGGAGATTCTGGCTGAAAAAGGGACGGAAGTCACACGTTCCCTTGCGGCAGATATCCAAAACGCCGCAGTTCCCTATGTCTGGATTCAAGGCGAGACGAGAAATGTCAAAGTCCTGTCCAATATGATGGTTGAACTGCGCAATTATGTAGATGCAGATCCAAAAGAGCTTGGCATTACGGAACTGGTATATTATCCGGTTCTTGCTCAGATTTTAGAAGAAAATGAAAGTCTGGAAGATAGAAAAGAAGCAATCCGCAAAAATGTCCATGACTTAATTCCGAAACACGTCACAAAAGAAGACATTTTTGCTTCCATAAATTATAATATGCACTTAGAATATCTCATCGGGCATGATGATGATATTGACCATTTGGGCAACCGTCGCATCCGCGCTGTCGGGGAATTGCTCCAGAACCAGTACCGCATCGGGCTTTCCAGATTGGAAAGGGTTGTGCGGGAGCGTATGACGACGCAGGATTTAGAGGGGATTTCGCCGCAAAGCCTGATTAACATCAAGCCGGTAACGGCGGCAGTCAAAGAGTTCTTTGGTTCTTCTCAGTTGTCCCAGTTTATGGATCAGAACAATCCGCTTGGAGAGCTGACGCATAAACGCCGTCTTTCGGCTTTAGGCCCAGGGGGGCTTTCCCGTGACCGCGCCGGATTTGAGGTTCGTGACGTGCACTATTCCCATTACGGCAGAATGTGCCCGATAGAGACGCCGGAAGGTCCGAACATCGGACTGATTAACTCACTGGCATGTTACGCGAGAATTAATGAGTATGGCTTTGTGGAAGCGCCATACCGCATTATTGATAAATCCGATCCGAAAAATCCGCGGGTAACGGAAGAATTTATCTATATGACCGCAGATGAAGAAGATAATTTCCATGTGGCGCAGGCAAACGAGGCGTTGGACGAAGAAGGGCATTTTGTGCGTAACTCTGTTTCCGGCCGTTATTTAGATGAAACACAGGAATATGAAAAAACGATGTTTGACTATATGGACGTATCTCCGAAAATGGTGTTCTCCGTTGCTACAGCCCTGATCCCGTTCTTACAGAATGACGATGCGAACCGTGCATTGATGGGATCAAACATGCAGCGTCAGGCAGTCCCGCTTTTGACGACGGAAGCGCCTGTGGTTGGAACGGGTATGGAGACGAAAGCCGCAGTGGATTCCGGAGTTTGCGTCGTTGCGAGAAAATCGGGAATCGTTGAAAAAGCATCTTCAAAAGAAATCACAATCCGAAATGATGACGGCGTAAGAGATGTGTACCGTCTGACGAAGTTTTCCAGAAGCAACCAGTCCAACTGTTATAACCAAAAGCCAATCGTATTTAAAGACATGCGCGTAGAAGCGGGAGAAGTCATTGCGGACGGCCCGTCCACAGCGAACGGCGAATTGGCTTTGGGCAAGAATCCGTTAATTGGCTTTATGACATGGGAGGGTTACAACTACGAGGACGCCGTATTATTAAGTGAACGGCTGGTTCAGGACGATGTTTATACATCTGTCCATATAGAAGAATACGAAGCGGAAGCCAGGGACACGAAATTAGGGCCGGAAGAAATCACCCGTGATGTGCCCGGCGTCGGCGATGAAGCGTTAAAAGATTTAGATGAACGCGGGATTATCCGCATTGGCGCGGAAGTCAGGGCGGGCGATATTTTAGTCGGGAAAGTGACGCCGAAAGGGGAAACGGAACTGACTGCGGAAGAACGTCTGCTGCGCGCGATTTTTGGGGAAAAAGCCAGAGAAGTCAGAGACACGTCTTTGAAAGTCCCGCATGGGGAGTATGGAATTATTGTAGATGCAAAAGTATTTACCAGAGATAACGGTGATGAATTGTCTCCGGGCGTGAATCAGGCGGTGCGTATTTATATTGCGCAGAAAAGAAAGATTTCCGTCGGGGATAAAATGGCGGGCCGTCATGGGAATAAGGGTGTTGTTTCCCGTGTGCTGCCGATAGAAGACATGCCATTTCTGCCGAATGGCAGGCCGCTGGACATTGTATTAAACCCGCTTGGCGTGCCGTCCCGTATGAACATCGGGCAGGTGCTTGAAATCCATTTAAGCCTTGCGGCAAAGGCGCTTGGGTTTAATATTGAAACGCCGGTGTTTGACGGCGCAAAAGAAAACGATATTATGGATACCTTAGACCTTGCCAACGATTATGTCAATTTGGAATGGGAAGCGTTTGAGGCGAAATATAAACAGGAATTGCTTCCTGAAGTGCTAAAATATCTGTCTGATAACAGAGAGCATCGGAAGTTATGGAAAGGCGTGCCGCTTTCCAGAGATGGAAAAGTAAGGCTCCGTGACGGAAGGACGGGAGAATATTTTGACAGTCCGGTTACGATTGGGCATATGCACTATCTGAAATTGCATCATCTGGTAGACGACAAGATCCATGCGCGTTCCACTGGTCCGTATTCGCTTGTAACGCAGCAGCCATTAGGCGGTAAGGCGCAGTTTGGCGGCCAGCGTTTCGGGGAGATGGAAGTTTGGGCGTTAGAGGCGTATGGCGCATCGTACACGCTCCAAGAAATTTTAACGGTGAAATCCGATGATGTAGTCGGCCGTGTAAAAACCTACGAAGCGATTATCAAAGGCGACAATATACCGGAACCGGGCATACCAGAATCCTTCAAAGTCCTGTTAAAAGAACTGCAGTCATTAGGGCTTGACGTAAAAGTGTTAGATGAAGACAGGAATGAAGTGGAGCTTGTTGAGACCAGTGAATACGGCAATACGGATTTGAATGCCATTATTGCCGGAGACAATAAGGACTATGCGTTTGAGGACAGTGAATCATTTGGAAAGATGGGCTTTACAAAACAGGAATTTGACGCCGACAACGAAGAACTTGTAGATATTGAAGAAGATTTAGAAGAAGATCTCGCAGGGGATTTGGGAGAGGATTTAGAGCCGGACATGGAAGAAGACGGAGAGGATCTTCTTGACACAATAGATTTTGCAGAGGAAGTTTTTGCAGAGGAGTAAATATAGAAGGGAGTGACAGCAATGCCAGAGATTACGAAGAAAGAGACATACCAGCCGATTGCGTTTGACGCAATTCAGATTGGTCTTGCGTCTCCTGAGAAAATCAGGGAATGGTCCCGCGGAGAAGTGAAAAAACCCGAAACCATCAACTACAGGACGTTGAAACCGGAAAAAGACGGTTTGTTCTGTGAAAAGATTTTCGGACCGAGCAAAGACTGGGAATGTCATTGCGGCAAATATAAGAAGATCCGTTATAAAGGCGTAGTCTGCGACCGATGCGGAGTGGAAATTACAAAAGCAAGCGTCAGGAGAGAGCGTATGGGACATATTGAGCTTGCGGCGCCTGTGTCTCATATCTGGTATTTTAAAGGAATCCCGAGCCGGATGGGGCTGATACTCGATCTCTCCCCAAGGGTTTTGGAGAAAGTGCTTTATTTTGCCTCTTATATCGTGTTGGAGTCCGGCAATACAAATCTGGTTTACAAGCAGGTGTTGTCTGAAGCGGAATATCAGGATGCAAGAGAGCAGTATGGGAATGCGTTCCGCGTCGGCATGGGGGCGGAATCCATTTTAGAGCTTTTAGAAGCGATAGATTTAGAGAAAGACGCTGCGGAATTAAAAGCGGAGTTAAAAGATGCGACCGGACAGAAACGCGCGAGAATTATCAAACGTTTAGAAGTGGTGGAAGCGTTCCGCGAGTCCGGCAACCGTCCGGAATGGATGATTATGTCGGTGATTCCAGTGATTCCACCGGATTTGCGTCCGATGGTGCAGTTAGACGGCGGGCGTTTTGCGACTTCGGATTTAAATGATTTATACCGCCGGATTATAAACAGGAATAACCGTCTGCGGAGACTGTTAGAGCTTGGCGCGCCGGACATTATTGTGCGGAATGAAAAGCGGATGCTTCAAGAAGCGGTGGATGCCCTGATTGACAATGGAAGGCGGGGAAGGCCTGTCACGGGCCCCGGCAACCGCGCATTAAAATCCCTTTCCGATATGTTAAAAGGAAAGAGCGGGCGTTTCCGTCAGAACTTGCTTGGGAAACGTGTCGATTATTCCGGCCGTTCCGTTATCGTCGTAGGGCCGGAACTTAAGATTTACCAGTGCGGCTTACCGAAGGAAATGGCGATTGAATTGTTTAAGCCATTCGTAATGAAAGAGCTGGTTTCCAATGGCACCGCCCACAATATCAAAAGCGCGAAAAAGATGGTAGAGCGCTTACAGCCGGAAGTATGGGACGTCTTGGAAGAAGTCATTAAAGAACATCCGGTTATGTTAAACCGCGCCCCTACGCTGCACAGGCTAGGCATTCAGGCGTTTGAGCCGATTTTAGTGGAAGGGAAGGCGATTAAGCTCCACCCATTAGTTTGTACGGCGTATAATGCCGATTTTGACGGCGATCAGATGGCGGTTCATCTTCCGTTGTCTGTAGAAGCGCAGGCGGAATGCCGTTTTATGCTGCTTTCGCCGAATAACCTCTTAAAACCGTCCGATGGCGGGCCGGTGGCGGTTCCTTCGCAAGATATGGTGCTTGGCATTTATTACCTGACACAGGAAAGGCCGGGGGCGCTTGGGGAAGGAAAAGCATTTAAAAATGTAAACGAAGCGATTTTAGCATATGAAAATAAAGCTTTAACTCTGCATTCACGCATAAAAGCGCGGGTAACGAAGAAAAACCCAGATGGAAGCGAAGCGTCAGGCATGATAGAGTCGACGCTGGGCCGTTTTTTGTTTAATGAGATTATCCCGCAGGATTTAGGGTTTGTAGACCGCGGCATTCCGGGAAATGAATTAAAACTGGAAGTCGATTTCCATGTGGGCAAAAAGCAGTTAAAGCAGGTATTAGAGAAAGTCATTAATGTCCATGGCGCGACGAAAACAGCGGAAGTGCTTGATGATATTAAGTCGATTGGATACAAATATTCCACAAGGGCGGCAATGACGGTTTCTATTTCCGACATGACTGTCCCGCCCCAAAAGCCACAGATGATTGAAGATGCGCAGAATACAGTGGATAAGATTATGCGCCAGTATAAGCGTGGCTTAATCACAGACGAAGAACGTTATAAAGAAGTTGTGGAAACATGGAAGGAAACGGACGATGAGCTGACTTCCGCCCTGCTTGGCGGCTTAGATAAGTATAACAATATCTTTATGATGGCGGATTCCGGAGCCCGTGGTTCCGATAAACAGATTAAGCAGCTTGCCGGAATGCGTGGGCTGATGGCGGATACGACGGGACGGACGATTGAGCTGCCGATTAAATCCAATTTCCGTGAAGGCCTTGATGTTTTGGAATACTTTATGTCAGCGCATGGAGCGAGAAAAGGGCTTTCTGACACGGCTTTGCGTACAGCCGATTCGGGTTATCTGACAAGACGGCTTGTAGACGTGTCACAAGAGCTGATCGTACATGAATCTGATTGTAACAGCGACTTAGGCAAAGAGATTCCAGGCATGTGGGTCACGGCATTTATGGACGGCAAAGAAGAAATAGAAAGCCTTCAGGAAAGAATTACCGGCCGTTTTTCCTGCAATTCCATTTATGATAAAGACGGAAATGCGCTTGTAAAAGCAAATCATATGATAACGCCGCGCCGCGCCGCTGAAATAATGAGCAAAGGCGTAGGGGAAGACGGGAAACCGATTGAAAAAGTGAAAATCAGGACGATCCTCACCTGCCGCGTGCATGTGGGCGTGTGCGCAAAATGTTATGGCGCAAATATGGCGACGGGTCAAGCGGTTCAGGTTGGCGAAGCGGTCGGCATTATTGCGGCGCAGTCGATTGGGGAACCGGGAACACAGCTTACCATGCGTACCTTCCATACAGGAGGCGTTGCCGGTGATGACATTACACAGGGTCTTCCCCGTGTCGAAGAAATTTTTGAAGCGAGAAAACCGAAAGGACTTGCAATTATTACGGAATTTGCAGGAACTGCGGAAATCCGTGACACGAAGAAAAAACGGGAAGTCATAGTGACAAACCATGAAACCGGAGAGACAAAGACGTATTTGATCCCTTACGGTTCCCGCGTGAAAATTATGGACGGCGCCGTACTGGAAGCCGGAGACGAACTGACCGAAGGTTCCGTAAATCCGCATGACATTTTAAAGATTAAAGGCGTCCGCGCCGTACAGGATTATATGCTTCAGGAAGTGCAGAGAGTATACCGTCTGCAGGGTGTGGAAATTAATGACAAACATATTGAAGTGATTGTACGGCAGATGTTAAAGAAAATCCGCATTGAAAGCAATGGCGACTCTGAATTTCTGCCGGGAACCCTCGTGGATATTTTAGACTATGAGGACACGAACGAAAAGCTGGAAAAAGAAGGCTTAGAACCGGCGGAAGGAAAGCAGATGCTGCTTGGAATTACAAAAGCTTCCCTTGCGACAAATTCATTCTTATCAGCGGCTTCTTTCCAAGAGACGACGAAAGTCTTGACGGAAGCGGCGATAAAAGGAAAAATCGATCCATTGATTGGTTTAAAAGAAAACGTCATTATCGGAAAACTGATTCCGGCAGGAACAGGCATGAAGCAGTATCGTGATTTAAAGCTGGATTCGGAATTGTATGAAGAAGATTATTTCGATTTTGAAGAAGATTTTGACGAATATGAAGTAGATGAAATTATGGAAGTAAATTAAGGAACGTGACAGCCGTTGACTGACTTGAAGGGAAAGCAGCGGCTGTTTTTGCTATACACAAAAGAGAAATGGAAGTTTTTACTTTAAAAAAGGAGGAGACGGCTTATGAAAAAATTTAAAAATTTATTTTTAGGGGTTTATCTTCTGTGTCTGCTTTTGATTGGGACGATTCCTTTACATGCAGAGGAGGAACGGACGGGAGCTTCAAACTGGTCCATAAGAGACTTGGAATTTTCACATACGCAGGTAAGCTTTGAGTTATCCGGCGTGGAAATGGCGCAAGAGGCGACGGCAGTCATTACTTCTGAGAAGGAAGGCGACGATTTTGAAGTAAGGATTCCCTTTACGATAGAAAGCGCGATACAATCGTTTCAGTTGGATTTGCCCGAAGACAGTTATTTGCCAGCGGGAAAAAACTACCGCCTGACTCTTTGTGATCAGAATGGCGGAGAAGGTTTTGCAGTGGAATATCTGAATAAATGCAATATTTGGATACACTCAATGGAAGCGTATCCAAACCAGCTTGAAGCGGTTTCAGGGAATTTCGATCATGGCTTAAATGCGACGGTTGAAGTTGGGTTTCAGCAGTATGAAGGGACATTTACAAATAGTAAGGCAGTCGTTCCCTATCCGAAGCAGGAGAAAGATACAAAGGTTAAAGCGCGTATTTCAGATGATTATGGCTGTGAAGAAGTGTATGTGAAAGATGTGGTTCATCAATATTTGAACGTTCCGTATATTGATGTATATGCTGATTCTGTATGGATGCAGTGGGCTCAGTTTCGTTCTGGGGAGAGGATGGCAGTTAAAATTGGGGAAGAAGTTTACTATAGTGAGTATGACTATAAGAAAAATGGATGGTCAACTCCGGTATGCTATCCGAAACAGCCAATCGGAACGGAAGTGGAAATCTGGATGGAGAGCAAAAATGGAAGCATGTCAGAGATAGAGAAGCATTCCATAAAAGAGTGTATTTTTAAAGATACGTCTAGTAATTTTAAAGCGTATCCCGCACAGTTTACAGGCGAATTGTCTGCCAATGAACGTGGACAGATGCCAACAAAAGCGACTGTCTTAGCCGGTGGCAAAAAATATGAAGCGTCTGTCCAGAAAAATGGTTCATTTATAGTCAAATATCCAAGACAGAATGATAATAGCAAAGTGACATTGACGCTTTCTGATGCGCATAACTGCAAAGTGACGTATTCCGCTTCCATTAAAAATGATCTTGCAAAATATAAAACGGATGATCTGATTAAACAAGATGGCATTGGAATGACAAATGTATATGGGCAGGCGATTGCCACTGCCAGATTGTGCGCCCAAATAGGTGGGAAAACTTACTATAGCCCTTATGCAAAATACAATGATAGTTCAAAGCAGGCGATCAGGGTCAGCTATCCCGCGCAAAAACCGGGGACAAAAATCAAATTGTGGTATGAGATGGAGAACACTTCAAGAACAGATGTAAAAGATTACGTCGTTCAACAAAGACATTTACAGTTTTACGTCAATAAGATGACGGCGTCTCATGCATCTGTCATGTTTGGATACGCTTTTTACCAGAAGAATAGATTGTGGCATCTGACACAGATCCGTATCGAAAAAATGTATGTAGTGATTAATGGTAAAAAAGGAGCCGAAGTCAGAATTAACGCATTAAGCAGCCTTGAAGAATATAAAGTTGATGATGATGATTATGACGATGATGACGATGAGTATTACGTTTACTATGACGATGATGACGACGACTATGGTTTAGAAACATACCGGATAAATTATTCTGCAAAAGTAGACGACAAGATTCAGATTGTGGCAGTTGATGAGAATGGCTATTCCTATACATTGTCGAAGGAGGTGCCAAACGTACCGCCCGATATTAAAGTGGATAAGATAGATGCCAACAGCAAAAAAGTATCTGGAAAGACGACCCCCGGCGCAAGCGTTACAGTTAAGGTCGGCAAAAAGAAATATAAAGTAACGGCAGGGAAAAAAGGCAAATTTTCTGTGAATATTAAATCTCAGAAACCCGGTAAAAGCATAAGCATTTCAGTAAAGACGAAGGAAGGATATTATGATTCAATCTTAGTGAAGGTGAAAAAGATTACGGGTGACATAAGGCTTACGAAGTTTGTTTACCGTGACAGTAAGAGCCTTTCATGTAAAATTACGAATGCAAAAAAGGGTGACAAGATTACAGTTAAAATAGGCAGTAAAACGTTTACGAAAAAAATAAAATCAAAGAAAAAGACTCAGAGAGTGACGATTCCTATAGAAGCAGGCGCGGCAGGGCAGAAAATTAAGCTGACATATCTGGATAAATATAAAAATAAAAAAGGCTCCTTTAGCAGCATGGTGTATTTGGGAAATACAATATATGTCGGCATGTCCAGCTCAGACGTTGTTTTAACAACATGGGGAAAACCAATCCGCAGAAACAGTTATGGAAGTATGCAGCAGTGGATTTTTAAAAGCGGCTCTACAGTTTTATACGTCTACATAGAGAATGGAAAAGTTGTCAGCTTGCAAAAATTTAATTATTAAAACGGTTGAAACGGCTTGACAAAGCCGTTTTTCCCTTTTATAATAATTTAGCGTGTATAAAAGCACGCAAAACACGAATTATAACAGGAGGTGAAACAAATGCCAACATTTAACCAGTTAGTAAGAAAGGGACGTCAGACCTCTATCAAGAAGTCTACGGCGCCAGCGCTCCAGAAAGGATACAATTCCTTAAAAAAGAGACCAACCGACACTTCTTCACCACAGAAGAGAGGGGTCTGCACAGCAGTGAAGACAGCTACGCCGAAAAAACCAAATTCCGCTCTTAGAAAAATTGCCAGAGTCCGTCTTTCCAACGGAATCGAAGTGACAAGCTATATTCCGGGTGAAGGACATAACTTACAGGAGCATAGCGTTGTTTTGATCCGCGGCGGCAGGGTAAAGGATTTACCGGGTACCAGATACCATGTAATCAGAGGTACGCTTGATACGGCCGGAGTTGCTAACAGAAAACAGGCTCGTTCCAAATACGGCGCAAAGAAACCAAAAGACGCTAAGAAATAGGAACAAAAACCAATAGTATCACAAACAGATCTAAGGGTTAGTGTTGGGATTATGCTTCACATTATGAAGATATAGAGTTCCGCGCGAAACACATGAAAGGTCATATGTGAGTACCGTTGAATTAATCAATGAAAACGAAAAATAATGATTAAGGAGGGAAGTACCGTGCCACGTAAAGGACATACTCAGAAAAGAGACGTATTAGCAGATCCAATATACAATAGTAAAGTCGTTACAAAACTGATCAACAACGTTATGTTGGACGGTAAAAAAGGCGTAGCGCAGAAGATTGTATATGGCGCTTTCACGAAAGTAGAAGAAAAAACAGGAAAGCCTGCAATAGAGGTGTTTGAGGAGTGCATGAATAATGTTATGCCGCTTTTAGAAGTAAAAGCAAGACGTATCGGCGGCGCAACTTATCAGGTGCCAATCGAAGTCAGGCCGGACAGACGTCAGGCTTTGGCGTTACGCTGGCTTGTAGCGTATTCTCGGAAACGGGGCGAGAAAATCATGAAAGACCGCCTTGCAAATGAGATTATGGACGCTGCAAACAATACAGGCGCGTCTGTAAAGAAGAAAGAAGATATGCATAAGATGGCAGAGGCAAATAAAGCATTTGCGCATTACAGATTTTAATATGCTGTAACGGCTGCTATTATAGACAAGACAGGAAAGGCGCCCCACGCCGCATATGCGGTTGCAGGAAAGCAGCTCATAAAAGCGTATTTTATTGGCGCAGGAGAAGCGTTCTGTTTATCCTTGCGTATACAGTATAAAAAGGCGCGTATATGCCGCCTTATGTGGGCAGTGTAAAAATGCGCTGGAAGGCGCGCATACGCTGCCCTGTGTGGGCAGTGTATCAAGAGGCATCAAATGGCGCACGTATGCCGCCCTGCGTGGGTAGTATATAAAGAATGCGCCGGAAGGCGCACATACGAGCCCTGTGTGGGCAGTGTATAAAGAGATGCTGGAGGGCGCGCATATGCCGCCCTATGCGGGAAGTAATATAGAAGGCGCCAAAAGGCGCGTATATGTTACCTTGTGTGGGCAATAAATTAAGGAGGAATATCCCTTGGCTGGAAGAGAATATCCATTAGAAAGAACAAGGAACATCGGTATTATGGCGCATATTGATGCTGGTAAGACCACATTGACAGAGCGTATTTTATATTATACCGGTGTAAACTATAAGATTGGTGACACTCACGAAGGCACTGCAACCATGGACTGGATGGAGCAGGAGCAGGAAAGAGGAATCACAATTACTTCAGCCGCTACGACATGTCATTGGACGCTTCAGGAGAACTGCAAACCAAAAGCAGGCGCCCTAGAGCATCGCGTCAATATTATTGACACTCCCGGGCATGTTGACTTTACGGTTGAGGTAGAGCGATCGCTTCGTGTATTAGACGGCGCTGTCGGCGTTTTCTGCGCAAAAGGCGGAGTAGAGCCTCAGTCAGAAAATGTATGGCGTCAGGCTGACACCTATAACGTACCCCGAATGGCATTTATTAACAAAATGGACATTTTGGGCGCAAACTTCTACGGAGCTGTTGATCAAATCCGTACAAGGTTAGGAAAAAATGCAATCATTCTCCAGCTTCCAATTGGAAGTGAAGATGATTTCAAAGGAATCATCGACTTATTTGAGATGAAAGCGTATATTTATAATGATGATAAAGGCGAAGATGTATCCATAACCGATATTCCGGAGGATATGAAAGAGGATGCAGAGCTTTATCATACCGAATTGATAGAAAAAGTCTGTGAATTAGATGACGACTTAATGATGCAGTATTTGGAAGGTGAAGAACCTTCTGTAGAAGATTTGAAAAAGACGCTTAGAACAGGAACTTGTGAATGTACGGCAGTTCCGGTTTGCTGTGGTTCTGCATACCGTAACAAAGGCGTGCAGAAATTATTGGATGCGGTATTGGAATATATGCCGGCGCCGACTGACATTCCTGCAATTAAAGGAACTGATTTAGACGGCAATGAAATCGAGAGACGTTCTTCTGATGAAGAATCTTTCTCAGCGTTGGCATTCAAAATTATGGCGGATCCATTTGTTGGGAAACTTGCGTTTTTCCGCGTATACTCTGGTACAATGAAGTCCGGTTCCTATGTTTTAAATGCGACAAAAGGCAAAAAAGAGCGTGTAGGACGTATTCTTCAGATGCATGCAAATAAAAGACAGGAACTTGACATTGTGTATTCTGGTGACATTGCAGCGGCAGTTGGATTTAAGTTTACGGCAACCGGAGACACTATCTGTGACGAGCAGCATCCAGTGATCTTAGAATCCATGGAATTTCCGGAACCGGTTATTGAGCTTGCGATTGAGCCAAAGACAAAAGCCGGTCAGGGCAAGATGGGTGAAGCGCTCGCAAAACTTGCAGAAGAAGACCCGACTTTCCGCGCGCATACGGATCAGGAAACAGGACAGACAATTATTGCCGGAATGGGAGAACTCCATCTCGAAATTATTGTTGACCGTCTGCTCCGTGAATACAAAGTAGAAGCAAATGTAGGCGCGCCGCAGGTTGCTTATAAAGAGACATTTACAAAAGCAGTTGATCAAGAATACAAATATGCAAAACAGTCCGGTGGACGTGGACAGTATGGACACTGTAAAGTGCGCTTTGAGCCGATGGATGCGAATGGAGAGGAATTGTTCAAATTTGAATCCGAAGTTGTCGGCGGTACGATTCCGAAGGAATATATTCCGGCAGTCGGCGAAGGTATTGAGGAAGCGACAAAAGCCGGAACGCTTGGCGGTTTCCCGGTAGTTGGAATCCATGCAGTTGTATATGACGGTTCTTACCATGAAGTCGATTCTTCTGAAATGGCATTCCACATTGCAGGTTCTATGGCATTTAAAGAAGCGATGAAGAAAGCGGCTCCTGTACTGCTTGAGCCGATTATGAAAGTGGAAGTGACAATGCCGGAAGAATATATGGGTGATGTAATCGGTGACATTAACTCACGGCGTGGACGTATTGAAGGAATGGACGATCTTGGCGGTGGAAAGATTGTACGCGCATTTGTGCCGCTTGCAGAGATGTTTGGCTATTCCACGGATTTACGTTCCAGAACACAGGGACGCGGTAACTATTCTATGTTCTTTGAGAAATATGAACCAGTGCCAAAGAGTGTTCAGGAGAAACTGCTTGCTTCCAAAGAAAAATAATTTTATCACAGGAAAGAACTTGAAAAACTTGGCAATCTCAGATATAATCAGAAATAGCCAAAGAATCTTATTTTATAATGAAAACAAGAACTGCCTTTTGGGGCATAAAATTAAGGAGGACGTTTTAAAATGGCAAAGGCTAAATTTGAAAGAAACAAACCACATTGTAACATCGGAACCATCGGTCACGTAGATCATGGTAAAACTACTTTAACAGCCGCTATCACGAAAGTGCTTTCTGAAAGAGTTGCTGGTAATACAGCTACAGATTTTGAAAATATTGATAAAGCTCCGGAAGAAAGAGAAAGAGGGATTACAATTTCCACAGCTCACGTTGAGTACGAAACAGACAAGAGACATTATGCTCACGTTGACTGCCCGGGCCATGCTGACTACGTTAAGAACATGATTACTGGAGCAGCTCAGATGGACGGCGCTATTCTTGTAGTAGCTGCTACTGACGGCGTTATGGCTCAGACAAAAGAGCATATCTTATTATCCCGTCAGGTAGGCGTGCCATATATCGTTGTATTTATGAACAAGTGCGATATGGTAGATGATCCAGAATTATTAGAATTAGTAGAAATGGAAATTACAGAGCAGTTAGAGGAATATGGTTTCAATGACTGCCCGATTATTCAGGGTTCTGCGTTAAAAGCTCTTGAAGATCCTCAGGGAGAATGGGGAGACAAAGTTATGGAATTAATGTCAACAGTAGACGATTATATTCCAGACCCAGAGCGTGATACAGACAAACCGTTCTTAATGCCAGTCGAAGACGTATTCACAATTACAGGACGTGGAACGGTTGCTACTGGTAGAGTAGAAAGAGGAACATTGCACTTAAGCGATGAACTTGAAATCTTAGGCGTAAAAGAAGAAGTTCAGAAGACAGTTGTAACTGGTATCGAAATGTTCCGTAAGATGTTAGACGAGGCTCAGGCTGGCGATAATATCGGCGCATTGCTTCGTGGTATCAACCGTGATCAGATCGTTCGTGGACAGGTTCTTGCAAAACCGGGTTCCGTTACTTGCCACAGCAAATTTACGGCTCAGGTTTACGTTTTAACAAAAGATGAAGGTGGACGTCATACTCCTTTCTTCAATAATTATCGTCCGCAGTTCTACTTCAGAACAACAGACGTAACAGGCGTTTGCCAGTTACCAAGCGGCACAGAAATGTGCATGCCTGGCGATAACGTAGAGATGACGATTGAGCTGATTCATCCGGTAGCAATGGAGCAGGGACTTACGTTTGCTATTCGTGAGGGTGGTCGTACTGTAGGTTCAGGCAGGGTTGCTACTATCGTTGAGTAATCTTTAGATTAGAGCCAAATAAGTAAAATAAGCACCGCAATTCCTTGAGAAATCAAGGGGTTGCGGTTTCTTAATGCCTAAAAATAATAGCGAACAAAAGGAAAAGCCACTTGCCGGAATTTCATTGAAAATGGCTTGTGGCTCTAAAATGGCTCTATTTTTATTCGCTGTCACTCTGATTTTTCTTAAATTGTTGCTCCAAATGTTCATTTCGGAGTTTCATTCTTGTAGCATTGTCTATATCCTCATACATTTTCTTTGTCACTGGCAAGGTGGAGTAATCAGCAATTTTCTGTTTTTTCCAAATATCAAACATATCCTTTGGCGTAAAGTAAGATTCAAAACTTTCCCGGCTCTCATTCAGCGAAGCAAGGAATTGACACATATCCGCATTATATAAGTGTCCTTTTTCATTTCCATAGAATTTAATATTGGCATGCCAACGGTTATTTTCGGTTTCTATGTCATTAAAAAATTTATTGTTGATTTCCAGTTCATAGCGCAATTCTTTTAATTCATTCAACTCCAATAGAAAACTGATAATATCGCCCATAGACGATAAAGAAAATTCATTGTCTGAAATACCAAAAAGCCAATCCAAAGAAACGTGATATTGCTTTGCTATGGCATAGAGTGCCTCGTTGGACGGAGATACCGTTCCGTTTTCATAACTGGAAGCGTGGCGGTATCAAGGCGGCGAAAAGCCGCATCATCCGTAAGGACGGTATGCTGTCCAACGGACAGCTTGCCACCAGCAGGGCGCAAAACCTGCTTGCAGGTTGCATTTTTGATAGGCTTGCCTATCAAAAGCGCTTTTACGTTACTTTCGGGAAAGTAACAAAGCCTTGCGCCTGTCGGCGCAGTAATATCAGTATATAGAGCGTGGAGGATATGCCTATTGGAAAGAACGATTAGCGGTATGGTTACCGAAAGGCAGGCACAACGTATTTTGGCTAAATTAAAGGCGGAGGGAAAAATAATACGACACGGGGCAAATAAAAACGGTTATTGGGAAGTTATAGGGTAAAAAATTCGAAACAGTGTTTCGAATATTAAAACAGTGAAACAGCGGTTACCTTTTTGGTGAGGAGATGCAAAAGATTCATTGTTCATTTTCAAATTGTTTGTTTTTCCCTGTAATTTTTCATAGGGTTTGGCCCGGATTACAGCAATGCTAAATGGTTTTGTCATATAATCTGAGCCGAATTCCGGACCTGAGACAATATCTGTTTCCAGATTATATATAGTCGTAAACTCATCGGAACTAAAATTATTGTTCGGATAATTCTTCTGCATTTAAGGTCAGACAGGTTCTATGGTTGAATGAGTTGTCATCTTATGCAATTAAAATTTTTCATGTTACACTCCGATATTAACGTATTATTTTTTCGGATCAAGATTTTAGCTACTCTTTTTAACAAAAGGATCATACATCAGAGAGGTTTACAGCGTAAGCGGTTCCGTCTGATCGTTAAAAAACTCTGTCAACCAAAAAAGAAGCCTCATTTTTATAAAGAAGATAGTTTTCCTAAAATACGTTTTGCATGAATGGCAATGATAAGTGACACAAGGCCTGAAAACAAAACAACAATATATTCTCTGCCCTTACAAATTTCAAATAAGACGCCATAAAATGCGTTGCCAAGAGGCTGTGCGCACATGGAAACGGTAAGTATCACAGAAATTACTTTTCCAATTAGATTCTTTGGAGTTTCTGTTTGGATAAAGGACAGCATCTGAATGGTAAAAATAGTTGAGAATGCTAAAATAAAAAAACAACATATTGTAAGAATGATATAATTGAGTATTCCGGACGAAAACAAAAGCAGCGCGGCTCCCATTGGAAATACACAGATTGCGCAGGATATAATTAGGTTTCCTGATTTTTGAATCCCCAGCTTGTTTGCAAAAATGCCTGAGCTAATGCCGCCTGCCAATCCGCCTGCCGCTAAGATTCCCTCTGCAATGCCATAGAGCCTGTTTGTCTGTGAAGCTTCTAAATGTAATACTTCTGTTACCAAATAGGGCAACGCGACAATAATCATAGATGAAAGGAATAAATTAATTCCACAGATTACAAGAAGTGTTTTTCCAATTACAGGTTTCTCTTTCCGGATAAACCGGATGCTTTCTGCAAAATCAGTTCCGGCAGTTTTCCAGATGCCGCCTTTTGAAGTCTGTTTCTGAAAGGGTATTTTTATAAAAATTTCCATAATTGCCGACAAGGTGAAGCATACCATACAAACCCACAATATTGGCCTTAATCCATATGCGCTGTATAAAATTCCCCCGAATACAGGCCCGGTTAAGGAGGCAAAAGAACTGATGGCATTAATAATAGAATTGGCAGCCATAAAATTTTCATGGCTGACTAACGCAGGGATGCTTGCCTGTACGGAAGGCTGATATGCGCCGGCAATGCCATACAGAAACATTAACGTAACTGTTAGAAGCGGGATAAGGCTCACCCCATTCATAAGCAGGGAGAACGTTAAAATAACCGCCGCTGTAAAGAAATCTAAAATTACCATAATGTTTCTTTTGTTTATCCGGTCAGCGACTATGCCCCCAATTGGTGACAACAGGATAGTGGGGATAAACGCGAATGCCATAACAGTTCCGTATAAAGCCGATGATCCTGTCAGATTCAATAGATAAAGCGGCAATGCAAATCTTATTGTGGCATTGCCAAACAAAGAGATGATTTGACCGATTACAACTAAAGTAAAATCCTTTGTAAATAATTTTTGTTCCATTTTTATGCCTCCATTTATTTTGTTCTATACGCTTTGGCAAGTTTTTGCTTCGTTGTTGTTCTTAAAGGTTCCGTAGAGTTTATTTCATAAAATTGAAAGCTGAAAGAAGGTAGCGTTATTTGAATTTGTAGTTTTTTTTGGAAAATTTTCAAAATCATCGGTTTGTTCTTATAACAATTATTTATTGAGTATTAACTGAATTGATTAAATAATTTAATTGTTCAATAAAATGATTGTTTGTTTCAGTACCGCATGACGGTATGTATCTATGTTAAAAGAGATCTGCCCAGCTTAAAGGGCAGATTTTAATTTGTTTTTCTGGTAAATTACCGCCAATTCCCGTAGTCTTTCCAATAATTCGTTATCTACAATATCCAGTCCAAAGCCTTTTAGCATCTGGCTAAAAACCATAAATTTATAGTAGGTTTCTTCCTCAGAACTATCAAATATCATGGGGTTCATCCAGACATTTGCGGTTAGTAGAATGAGTTCCGCTAGTTGTTCTGGATAATCTGTTTGAATAGAGCCGTCGGAAATCCCTTGTTTAATAATTGGAAAAATATAATTTGGAGCCGCTTCTTCTATAGTTTCATGCAATAGGCTGAATAGAAGTTTCGGATTTTTATGAAAATCAGGAGCCACTGTAAAAATATCGTTTTGCACAGGGCGGCTGATGGATTCTTTAAAAATGGTTTTCAGTTTTTCTTTGCCGTTTAGATCGGTTCGATCCCGGATTGTTGCAAGCATCTGATTGGATTCATGTGTTATTTTGTCGGTAACGGCTACTAAAATATCTTCCTTTGACTTAAAATGATGATAGATGGCTCCTTTGCTTAGTCCGCCTAAGTGGTTGATAATATCTTGGATAGAAGTTTGTTCATATCCTTTTTCCATAAATAAGCGAAAAGCGACATCTAATATGAGATGAACGGTTTCTTCTGGATGCTTATTTCTTGCCAATGTGTAATACCTCCAATACATACCATTAGTATGTTTTTTATATATTATCATACTAATGGTATGTCTGTCAAGATTTATAAATTTATATGATATAATTTTTATCTAGGACATTGGGTCAATCAAGCAATTTTATTTTTTCCAGCGTTTTAATGTAGGGAACCATTCAAGCATCCTATTTTTTGCTTCTTCTTCACTCATATCTGGGTTAGCCGCCGCCATGTTGGGGACGCATAGTTCTGCCATTTCTTCCATTGTGCCTTGGAAAGTAAAGGAGCCATTTTCAAAACAATATTTGCAATAGTCTTTATTTTTGGCGCCATCGGCATTTGTTCCATATAGTTCATCGGTATTTCCCATCGGCATGCCACAGCATTGGCAAAATGTTTGGTTTGCTGCATTCATTTTTCTTACCTCCGTATTTTCATGTGTTTTCATTAGTTTATAGCTATATGACTAATCTAGACCCACTATACTGCATATAACCTGACGTCTTTTGTCAAGGTTTATATTTTTCATAGATTTTTTTTGCCTGTTTTGCCAATGTTTCTTTTAAATGTTCAGGTGAGAGAATGTCAACCTGAGCGCCGAATGAGAGTAGAAAGCTTGTCAGCCATTCATCTTGCGGCATTTTTGCGGAAGCGATTAAATCCCCGTTTTCCTGACGCTTTATATGAATAGCATCAAACTCATCGTAAACGCGGTATGCCATTTCTTTGGGAAAGCGAAGCGTAATTAGAGGATAGTCTTGTTTGTCATTGTCAATCGGTTCCGGAAAATCACGATGCAAGAAATGATCTTCTAAAAGCTCTAAATTTAAAATACGGTTTAATTTAAATGTCCGCAGAGCCTGTTTTTCCATGCAAAACGCTTTCAGATACCATGCGTTTGCTTTGTAAGTGAGTTTGTATGGCTGAACGGTTCTTTCTCGGACTGCCTCACAAGAGCCTGCATAATGGATTTTTACAGTTCTGCAATGGATAATTGCCGTTTTCAGTAACTCAAATTTATCATTGTCAGATTTATTATTTCCCCATCTGGAAAAGTCCACCTCAAGCCAATTTTCTGAACCAAGATGGAACAATGCGGAAAGTTTTTGCAGTGTTTGGCTGTTTTTTTTATTCTGTATGGCGTTTATGCTTTGCAAAGCCAACAGAATTTCCTGTTTTTCTTTTTCTGATAACACTGCTTTATTTAACACGAAATTTTCCATTAAATGAATGCCGCCATTTCTGCCTGCTTCTGCATAAATGGGGATGCCGGCATGGCTTAGGGCATCTACATCTCTATAGATCGTTCTGACTGACACTTCAAATTTTTTCGCTAATTCCGGAGCGGTGGCGTGTCCCTTATTGAGCAAATGATATAGAATCTTAAATAGTCTGCTTTCCTGCATTGCCGTTCCTTCTTTCATGATAGATTCACGCTTATTTTGGGCGTAGTATATTTAGGTTTATTATATCTTTCGATTTTACAAGGATCAATCCAAAAGCATTCAATGCTCAAAAAAAGGTATCAAATGCCAAAAGCATTCACTGCTTAAAAAAATAGGATCGTTTTTAGATTTGCTTTTTTCTTATAGAGACAAGAACAGTCAAAATTTTTGGTGGATATGTCATATAGTAAAACAGTTCGCGGCGCCTAAAACGCATTTCATGGCAAATTAGTCAAGCCAGTATGTAAGGTATCCGAAAATTTAATAAAATGTTCTGTTTAAGGGAAGAAATTTAAGGAGGTAATTTTAAGATGCGTCAAGTGTTTATTCGGGGCATTATCAGTCTGGTCTGGTTTGCAGTAGCTATCATAAACGGCATATCTGGAAAATTGGAGAATGCCGCTCTTTCTGTTCTTGTGGGTTGTGTGATTTTGTATTCCGCATATACGGCATGGAAAAAAAGGAGATGAAATGATACAAATAAAAATTAAAAAAGAAACTAAAATAGACATTTCATAGAAACTTTTGACTGTTATAAGTTAAAGCATATGGTATAATAACGGAAAAGTTGAGCTTGTTTTTGGGCTGTTTTAGAAATTCTGGATTTCAATTTTAAGTTTTTTTAACTGTTTTTGCCGGAGATTATTCTTTATGGTTGTTTGCATATGGAGAGGTAAAATCATTTTTCTATTACAATAAAAAAGAATTGCTAATATATTAATGAAGGAGCTATTGGCGCATTTCCGGTTTTTTTACCTATTTTTTTAAGTAAAGCCGCCTTTTTGGCGCTTGAAGTATCCTGTACAACGAAACGGAAGGTGTTAATATGATTCACATTGCAATTTGCGATGACGAAAAATCCATGTCTGGCCTTATCAGGAAAATGGTTTCTGATTTTTTCTGTAGCAAGAATATGGAAACAGAGATCGTGGTGTTTTCCTGTGGGGAAGAATTATTGAAGTATGGGAAACAAATAGATATACTGTTTATGGATATTCAGATGAATGGAATTGACGGCATGGAAACGGCAAGGATTCTGAGAGAGCGCAAGTTCCGTGGGTTTTTAATATTTATCACAGTTTTAAAAGAAATGGTATTTAAGTCCTTTGAAATGCAGGCGTATGATTATTTGGTAAAGCCGTTCAAAGAAAGGGATTTTCAAAAAACAATGGAAAGGCTTTTGCGTTCCATGCAAAATGCAAGTGAAGCATATCTGCTTGTAAAAAAAGGGCATGAGAGCCGTATTATTTCTCTGGAAGATATTGTGTATTGTGAAGTTATTGACAGGAAAATATATCTGAATTTAGCGTCAGCTGAGATAATTGATTATTATGAGCGGATTGAAAATTTACAGTCAAAGCTTGATGACAGGTTTTTCCGCTGTCATAGAAGTTATCTGATTAATTTAAAGTACCTGAAAAGTTATAAAGACGGAATCGCTTATATAGAGGGAGGGAAGGAGATACCTGTATCAAGACTGAGGGGCAGAGAGTTTTCCAGCGTTATTTTACAATATATGAAAAATATGTGATGGTTTTTGCATATGAGAGGAGGGAAAATGCCGGCATCTATTGATTATTTTGATTTATATTTCAAGATCATTGAAAACGTCCAACTGCTTTTCGGGTTCTGCTTTTTGGTAAGGCTTCTGCATAGAAAAGTGAAGTTTTATATGTATCTTTTGTTTACTGCTTGCGGGAGCGTTGTTTTGTATGTTCTTCCGCCGGATACAATCCTTGAACTTGGAGCTTTTGCGTTGTTGTTGATAGCAAGCGGGGTTTTGATATGCCATGCAGATTGGAACTCCTCTATTTTATACGCGGCGCTAGTAGTGGAAATTATGCAGCTCTGTTATGGGATTGTAAAGTCTCTTTTAAGCATTTTTTATCCAATGACTTCTGCATTTGACCAAACTATGATAGGCATTGTCTTTATGCTGTCAGGCGATGCGGCGTCGCTGTTTTTGACGTGGTTTTTCTGTTTTATTACGTGGAAGTATTTTTCTAGTTATGAATCAATAGAAAAGCATTCTTTGTTTCTGGTATTCATTCCGGTACTGATGATCTTTTTTATGGATGAATATATCAATTCTTTTATATATGGAATGGTTGTCACGGACAGAAGCGGGATTACGGTATATATCAATCATTATCAAATGCTTTTGATACAGATTTTTGGAATGGCAAGTTTGTTCTGTATCCTGTATGCGTATAAAAAATTGTCACAAAACTTCCGGCTTAGCGCAAAATTATCATTGCTGGAACAGGAGGAGCATTCCTTATACCAGTATGTAGACGAAGCAAAAACCCATTATGAAAAAACAAAGTCATTCCGCCATGACATAAAAAACCACATTGCAGTGATAAAAAAACTGCTGCAAAGTGGAAAACATGGACAAGCTTTAGAGTATTTAGTGGATTTAGAGGATATGTCTGAGGAATTGTCATTTCCATGCAGCGTTAATAATCCGGTTGTGGATATTCTGGTCGGGAATAAACTGGGAATTGCAAAGGGCATGGGGATTGACGTTTGCTGTTCGCTTCTGCTGCCGTACCCATGTGGACTGCGTGACATTGATCTTTGCATTATTTTGTCAAATGCGTTAGACAATGCAATCCATGCGTGTAAAAATATGTCTGAAGAAGCGGATAAATACATCCATCTGACGGGGCGGGTACAAGGAGATTTTCTTTTTATGGAAATTGAGAATAGTTTTCAGGGAAAGGAACCGTTAAAAAAGGGGATAGGTCTTTCCAATGTAAAAGCGGTAGCGGAAAAATATCATGGGGCAATGAGAATAAAAACGCAGGGTACTGTGTTTACGCTGAATGTGTTGCTGATTATCCCCCCCCAACATTCAGAAAACCTTTTCCGGCATCTGGATAAATTAAGCAAATGAATGGAAAGTTACAATTTTTCCAAACTCAATTATATGGGAAAGATGGAGAGAAATCAAAATTTATGGAGGCGGTAGAATATAGAACTTGTAAAATTAACGCATGAGAATCTTGAACAGGAACATATTTGTTGCGCAATAGCGAAGAACAAAGACATTCAGGTTATGTCAAAAAAGGATTGGTTAAAAGAAAGGCTGGACGACGGGTTTGTATTTTTAAAATGCAATGGCCTTGGAAAGTGTTTTACAGAATATATTCCTGCTGAATATGCGTGGGCGCCGATTGTAGCAGACTGCAATAATCTGTCTTTTGAGGAAAGCGTGGAGAAACCTTGTTTTCGGAATTCGGTTCATACGCCCGAACACATGCCAGAGGGATTTACGCTGTATTATACAAACCAATGTCATTTACAGCGAAGTATGTCCCGCTTTTGCATCATATGGCGCAGGAGAGGGGAATTAGTTTTCAGGTGAAACACATTCGTTCAAGAGAGGAAGCCCAAAACGCTCCCACTCCGTATACAACATATGACTGTAAATTTTAATCTGTAAGAGCGGCCCGTTAAAATTGAAATTTTGTATAGGAGTGAAAAAGGAGAACGAATAGTCTTTTGGGTGATTTGCCACTGTAAAAGAAAAGAAGAATCCCCAGACTGTACACTATTACGGTTTGGGGATTCTTTTATCAGCCAATGATTACTTTGGAAGATTTGGGGCATAAAATTGTAATGTGATGGTTCCGTCTTTGTTTAATTTGAAATGTTCTATCAATATTGAGTCCGGATTGTAGTTTGTAGCGCCGGACGGCTGTATAAATTCGGTTTTTCCATTTGAAAAGGTTTCTTTTACATTTAGTTTTACGCTAAATTCATCACGGTAGTAAGAGCTTTCAATGGAGATTCTTCCTTGTTTATCCGCTGGCCCAAATGTCTGGGTTGCGCCTTCTTCTGTGATAAGAGATGCATTTTCTTCTAAGTTTTCCAACGTAATCTGGGCAACAAAATCATAGGCTTTTTGTAAATCTTCCCGAAGCGGCTCTACAGGTGTGTTTTCTCTGGCTTGGCGGCGTTCTTCTAACGCTTTCAGGTCTGCTTTTGCCGCAGTTGGATCAGCCTTAGCGGCGTCCATTGGTAAAGAAAACAGCGCATTTAACCCTTCATATTCTTCGTTTCTGGCAATGTTTTGAAAATCATTGTCATAGAGGTAGGAGTATTCGCTAAAGGAAGGATTATCGTCAGAAACGCACATATAAATGGCATGGTCTGCGTACTTTTCTAAATTGTTGCATTCGTATAAATAGTAGATCACTCCATCTTTTAAAAAGGAATGTCCGCCGCTTCCGTTTTCAAACAAACCACTGTTTGTTTCATAGTCGTAACCTATCACAATCGGAAAAATGTCATAGAAAAATTCGGACACATCTTGAAATGGCTGGCTTTCTTTTTCTATGGCAAAGAGAACATAGCTTCTGTCATTTAACAGCTTAAATCCCTCCTCGTTTGCCTCAGTGATCTGGCTTTCATTTGATCCATGAATGGATTTGATGGTGGAATCACTGATGAAATGCTTATATTCAGTAAGGTCTTGGCCGCTTGTAATGCCAAGGAGCGTAACTTGATAGCCGCCATATTGTTGTGTTTCGTTTACATAAACTGCGTGTTCTTCTGAAAAAGCGTCTGCTAATGCGGGTTCCCCAAGTTCTTCTATTGCTTGATTCGGTTTTAAATATTTCCATGCGGCATAAATTGAAATGGAGCCTATGCCAAGCGTTAATGCGCAGGAAGCTGCGACAACAGCGAATTTTTTATTTGTTCTTTTTTTCATAGGCGTTGCCTCCTTTATTTGTGAGAGAATATTTTGGTTTAACCCAAAATCCGGTACTTTTTTTGGAGTAAGGGCCTGTTTTAATATGTCATCTATGTTTTTCATCTAAAACAACCTCCAATTCTTTTTCTAATAATTTTTTTGCCTGATGTAATCGGCTTTTTACGGTTCCAATGGGAATTTTTAAAACTTCGGCTATTTGCGCTAATGGCAAATCTTCCATATAAAAAAGCAAAATGGGCAGTTTAAATTTTTCTGGAAGACGGTTTACCGCTTGTTGCACCTGAGTTGATTCTTCTTTTTTGAGAAATTCAGATTCTGGGGAGAACGCCGGAGGTTCTATGGCATCTAAATCCAGTTCGTCCGTAAGGGACAATATATTTGCAATCCGGTTTCTCCATGCGTATTTTCTCTTTTTATTTTTCCAAAGCTTTAGCGCGACGGAAAGCAAATAGCTTTTAGGGTTATGGCGATAATTGATTTGATGGAGCAGTTCCATAGCCTTTAAGAACGTATCCTGATATAAGTCGTCCGCTTCCTGTGAGTTTAGCGTAAGACTTAAACAAAAGGAATAGATCTCTTTTCCATGTTCCCAAATGCAGTTTTCTAATTCTGTTTTTGTCATATGATTCACCTTGATAAGACGTCTTATGTTTGCCCTTCACTTATATATGGTAATAACGATAAGAAAAGTTCGGATTTAAAAGAAAAATTTTATGTCGATAGAAAAAGAAAAATCCAGATAATCTGAAAGAAAGAGTTAAATTAGCAATGAAAATTATTTTATTAGAAAAAAATAGCTTAAACACAAATGTTTACGGTTAGAGGGAAGTAATTTCAGATTAGGCGGTATAGCCCCGATTACAAGGGCTGTACCGTCTTTTTGAGTTCCTATGCGCCTTGCCGTTTCGGTTGCGTGGCAGAAAGGAAATTGATTTCCCCTACAAAGTTGAAAACAATATCCACTTTCTGTACCCGTTTCCCGTCCACCTTTTCCGGCGCATGGACTATGATTTTCTTGATAAATTCATTGACGATTGCGGGGGTGAGTTCCTTTATCCCCACATACTTGCGGATAATCGCGGCGAAGCTGTCAAAATCGCTCTTGT
>OFGR01000160.1_pt1 | contig 68791 bp, 55 predicted proteins | sample 1521811 | NCBI WGS metagenome assembly OFGR01 (sample SAMEA3504098, study PRJEB24116) | mouse gut metagenome | biome: mouse gut; feature: mouse-associated habitat; material: faeces | place: Denmark | collected 2011 | reverse complement strand
TGGCCAACGTGATCGCACAGCTTAACAAGCCGACTTTGGTAATAGCGCACAATAAGACATTAGCGGCACAGCTCTATGGTGAGTTCAAAGAGTATTTTCCGAGTAACGCAGTGGAGTATTTTGTGTCCTACTATTACTATAGCTATTTATATACAATATATAGATAAATTTTGGCGAACATGATCTATATATAGCGGTCGAATGGAGTGCATGAACTGTATGAACAGTGTATGCCAGTAACCATGATTCGTCGAGAAGCGATTGATTTTATTATTCATATCGCATATAATTAAGGAAGGGGAGAGTTAATGAATGATAGAGACAAATTTAGCACAGACAATCAATGCAACGAATGATGCTGGTTCCGCATATGATACAAATGTAAAATATTTGCTTGCGGACAAGCAGATCCTGTCACGTATTTTAAAATATACTGTTGATGAGTTTCGGGAGATGGATATTGAAGATATCCTTGGCTGTATTGGCGATGATATTGAAATAGGAACAAGGCCGGTTGAGGCAGGACTTTCCAATCTAGGCCGAGTGAAAGAGACAATTACAGAGGATAATGTCCCCGGGGAGGGTGTTATTTATTATGACATTCGTTTTACCGCATATCATAAAGAAGCTGAGATGAAAATACTGGTAAATCTTGAGGCTCAGAAATCATCCGATTCCAGTAAATTGGGGTACCATTTGGAAAACAGGATTGTATTCTACCTTGCAAGAATGATTTCAGCGCAAAAACAGACAGAGTTTTTTCACAGTGATTTTGATAATTTAAAAAGGGTTCGGAGCATTTGGATTTGTATGGACAGCAGTGAAACGGAAGATTCCATTGAGGAGATAGGTTTTGACAGAAAAACAATTTTTGGAAATAAGAAAAATCCGTATCATACAGATTTGATGAAAGGCATCATTATTAATATAAGGAATGGTATTGATAGTCATTCTGGAAAGGCTATGAAAAGGTCTCAAAATGTATTGATTGCTATGTTGGAAGAATTGGTTTCCAGGAAAGATGCATCAGAGAAGAAACGTATATTGGCAGATGAATATGGAATGACAATGACTGCTGAATTGGAAAGGAGAATCCAGATTATGTGTAATTGGTCAGAGAGTATTAGAGAACGGGAAAGAAAGGATGCAAAAATAGAGGCAAGAATAGAGGCAAGAATAGAGGCAAGAATAGAGGCTCTTGAGAGAATGATCAGAGTCAATATTACAAGAGAGCAAATATTATCTATGGGATATACAGAAGCGGAATATGAAAAAGCAGAAAGTGCATTATATGCAAATGCTTAGACGCAGATGCTGGTGTTGTAATAGGGGTAAGTTAAAGGAATCCTTTTTTGACCTTTTTAACAATTATTACAATATTTATTTAAAAGGTGAATGAGCGATATGAAAACAAGGCCAATCTTGACACCGGAAAAACCGAAGGATACATCCCATATATTTGATACAACAGAGCCTTTATTGCGACTTAGAGACATGGGGGATGATGAATTTGAGCGTGTAGTTGGTGAATGGGCGTATTCTTGTCTAAAAAAATCAGAAAAGTATAGTAATGTGGCTTTAATGGGAAATTCGGGGGATTCTGGGAGAGATTTGGTCGCCTACATAGATTCAAATATGAACAAATGACATTTATCAGTGCAAGCAGTATGATAAGCCGCTTTCACCAGCAGCTTACATGGTTGAATTTGGAAAATTGTGTTATTACACATTTAAAGGGGAATATGTACCACAAAAATATTATATAGTAGCGAGTAATGGAATCGGAAAATCTTTAAGAAGTTTAATAGAGAATCCTTCGGAAATAAATACAAAATTGATTGGACGATAAATGTGGAAAGAAAAGACAAATTATTTCAGAGGGCATAAAATTAACGGATGAATTGAAGAAATATATTGAGGAATTTGATTTTTCAATTGTTTCAGATGTATCTCCTATATACATTGATAGAGGATTTTAGTAGTTCAGTGTGGTATAAATACCATTTTGGAGGAGGATTAAAAAGGCGTCCGAAATATGAAAGAGGAAGCATCTGAGAAAACAAAAATTGGCACAGCTCAGAAATTACTCTTGATGTCTCTGTGAAAGAAGTGGAGCAATGGATTGGACTTGTTGGTGTCTAAAATATTATGCAGGCTTTGAAGAAAAGCTGATAAAGTAAAAATATTTAAGGGTTAAATGTGGAACTTCTAAATTTTAAGGATTGTTCCACATTTTTGTTGAATAGGACAAAAAGTTAAATTATCAATATGGACAATCAAATGACTAAAAGACAGCATTATGTACCTCAATTTTATTTGAACAATTTTACAAATGAGAACCAAAAGCTTAATGTATATGATCGTATTAAAGAAGTGTTTCTTTGAAGCTTCTCCCAAAGAGATTTGTTTTGAGAATTATCTTCATGAAACACTTTGGGAAGATGCGAATCCTAGATTGGGAAAATATATTTTACCGAACCAGATTGAAAAAAGTCTTTCTGTTCAAGAGAGCACTTATAGTGCAATTTAAAAAAAGGTAATAGGAATTTGTAAGGGCCCAAAGAATAAGCATGCTCTTATATGTAATTTAGAAGACAAACAGCTATTGGCAAAGTTTGTAACCAATATGATTGTCAGGAATCCGTGGGTACTAAATCAAGTTGACGAAGACTGTTTTTCGGATGGTATAATGGATAATATAGAAATCCAAGCAATTGACTAGCTGCTTTATGGAATGCAGTTTGGAGGAACAAAATCTTTAGTATGGGCAGCTAATAAAATGGTATGGTTAGACGATATCCCTGGACAAATTTGCGATGCTTGAATTTTTGTTTTTTGATAGCTTTAGATAATAATTTTGTGACAAGTAGTTTTCCTGTATTATACGAAACATATGATTTAGAGGAACATACATATTTGGATAATATCTATATCCCTCTTCATCCACAGATTGCATTATTATATAGCAGAGCAGATAAATTTAAGCCATTTAGAAATAAAGTAACGTCTCTTACGTCAGATATGGTGCAGCTTATGAATAGTGCTTATTTTAAGTGTAAAGATGAACAAGCCAGATTTATCATTGCAAATAGCAAAGTAATATTTGAGAAACTTGTAAATAGACCCTAATGATATTTTTTCATAGAAATTATTTTGTCAATGACATATTTTAAATAAAGAAACTGAGGTCTTTTAATGGAAAAAAAAATCATCATTATATACCCCAGACTTATTTGAAACAGTGGGAAGATACTACAAAACGAATTTGGGTTTATAATTTTACAGAACATACAGTTTCACACAGAAATAAAGACAGTATTTTTAAGGAAGATTATTTGTATTCTCTGACCCTTAGAGAATTTCAGCTATTATCACCGGAGCAAAGAGAGATCTTTGCTGAGCCACTAAGACTATTTCATGTTTTTTGGGGTAACAATGAACTGACACCGCAAGAGATTGTTGAAAATTTACTACATTATGATGAATTTATTATCCGAAAGCAAGATGGAAACAGTATAAAGCAAAAGCATAAGGCGGCATTGCTCAATGAAATGCTAAACAAGAAACATCCAGAAATAGAGGATAGGTATAGTATATCGGTTGAAAGCTTTTGGAATGACGTAGTAAATTTTTTTGAGAAATTTAGGACTATGGTTATAGCCGGAAATATTATTTTACCAGAAGCGGGGCAATTTGTGGAATATGCAAATAAGCTGTTAGGATTTATGTTATCCATCTATACCCGAAATCCATATAATATGCAAAAAAGTATTGAACGGGTAAGGAAAAGGAAACATTTAGAAATAGATAATATTACTGCAAGGACTGTATTTGAAAAAATCCAGTTAATGTATCTTAATGGTGAACGTAGGCTGTTTGATATGAGTAAGTATGACATTCACCTGTTTTTTACAACATCAGAACATTCTTTTATAACCACAGACAATCCTGTTGTGATAAGGGGGATTGAAATGGAAGGTGCTGGATTTAAAGGACTATTTTGGTTTCCTATTTCTCCTTATATACTTATTTCCATCTCAGAAAAAGTGAAAAAGAATCATATCAATATCAAATATTATCAAATATCAGGGGAAATGGCAAAAGAATTGAACTCACTGCTTATAGACAATGCGGTAGTGTAAAAAAGTTTGTGTCTTAGGTAAAAAATGTCTCCTTTTTGGTAAGAACCAAGATATGGAAATTCTTATCGAAAAGGAGTATTTATATGCCAGTAGCAAAGGAACAGATTCGACAGATTATTGCAGACAACAACATCAGTAGTGTGGCAGACGTCTACACCCTGCTGAGGGATGGATTCAAGGACATCCTGCAGGAACTTATGGAGGCAGAGCTGGATGCGGCACTGGGCTATGAAAAGAACCAGAAAGGCGACATGGACAGCGCCAACAAGCGCAACGGCCATCCCCCCAAAAAGCCCAAGAGCCAGTATGGGGAGTTCCAGATCGACGTCCCCCGGGACAGGAACGGCGAGTTCGGGCCGAAGATTGTCCCCAAATACCAGAGGGATGTCTCCGGGATTGAGAGGAGGCCATCTCACTCTATGGCAGGGGAATGGGCACCAGGGACATCCATGACCAGCTGCAGGATATCTATGGGATAGGGCTGTCAGCAGAGATGGTCAGCAAGATCACGGACAAGATTCTCCCGGAAATCAGGGAATGGCAGTCCCGGCCCCTGAACCCGGTCTACCCGTTCGTGTTCATGGACTGCATCCACTACAAGGTCAGGGAAGACGGGAGGATACTAAGCCGGGCGGCCTATGTGGTGCTTGGGGTCACAACGGAAGGGTACAAGGAGATCCTCAGCATCACGGTAGGGGCAAATGAGGCCTCCAAGTTCTGGATGGGGATGCTGAACGGCCTGAAGAACCGCGGTGTGCAGGACGTGCTGTTCTTCTGCGTGGACGGCCTGCCCGGCTTCAAGGAAGCAATCTTGGCCGTGTTCCCCCAGGCCCAGATTCAGCGCTGTGCCATCCACATGCTGCGCAACTCATTCAAATATGTGAACTACAGCGGCCTGAAGAAGTTCTCTTCTGACTTCAAGATGGTATATAATGCCCCGGGCGAGAAAGCAGGCCTGGATGCACTGGCCGATATACGAGAGAAATGGGGAAAGAAATACCCTTATGCCGTCAGCAACTGGGAGAACAACTGGGAGGATGCCAGCTCTTTCTTTCAGTTTCCTGACGAAGCCAGGCGCATAATGTACACGGCAAACGTAATTGAAAGTTTGAACCGCCAGTACCGGAAAGTGACAAAGACAAAAAGTGTGTTCCCCAGTGACAGCTCACTGGAAAAGATGCTCTATCTGGCGAGCCAGAATGTGGCGAAGAAGTGGACACAGCGGTACCGCAACTGGGACCAGGTGATTGGCCAGCTCACTGTTCTCTACGGGGAGCGGCTGACACAATATCTGTAAAAAAAGGAAAGCCTGGGGCAGGGCACTATGGAAAGATGCCGCTGTCCCCAGCCTTATCCCGCCGGCATCTATAGTATTTCCGGAAAACCCAATCTTATTCCAGAGCCCACGGAAAAGAGCAGACGAATTGGTAATACTATAATCAGAAAGATAAATCGACACCAAATTCAAGCTAATAATTCGACAGAATACGGTACATATCTGAATCTTATCGGAAGGATTTTTCCTCCATAGACACAGAAAAATTTACAGCCTCATGTATTCGAAGATTGCTCTGCTGGCTTCCAAGGCCGCTATGCAAAATGATCCCTTTGGTATCCCTGACGTCCAGGCAGGCATTCTCTACCGCTTTCACTGCCAGTTCCGCTGTCATAGATGTGCCATAGGCATAGCCGATGATTTTACGGCTGCACAAATCCATGACAGACGCCAGATAAGTCCATCCTTCTTTCTGCACATGGATGCAGGTAATATCTGTGCACCATTTTTGATTGATGGTTTCCGTTCCAAAATCACGTTTCAGGATATTCACTTTATCATCTGGGATACTGCCATGATTGGCATGGTGGTTGTACTTCTTTACTACCACAGGGCGCAGCCCCTGCCCTGCCATATGCCTCTGCACCCGCTTGGTGCTGCAGGGTGTCCCGGCGGCATTGAGTACACGGCATAGTTTGGCAGCCCCATATCTGCGTTTGGAATCCTCAAAGGCCTGTTTCACTTTCCTGCCGAATTCCTCATACTCCATCCGCTTATTTGAAGGTACACAAACCAGAGCCTTGTATCTGGCTTAAGATCCTGTGTTTTTGCCATAATACAGCCCTTTCTTAAGTGTTGCCTTCAGTATACTATAAAATCCTGCCAGTTAATATTCTTTTTGGTTATCTTTGCACCTCGCAGCAGATTAATGGGAGATGCAGTCTTCAGCAGATAAAACATACTTCCCTTTGGATTATTCCTAAAATATTGTGAGCGCATAGAAAAGGTAAGTCAAATGCGCAAAAATATAATAAGTTCTCCTGGGGTGAAAAAAAGCTGGTAAAATAGTTGAATTAGTGTATAATGATTGTTGGCAGAGAGTGCACTTCAAGTTCCCTGCTTTTCCAAACAGCTACATTGTGTTTCATAGTTAATGTCAAACTACACAGGAGATACGGATGAAGCCACTCAAAAAAATTATCAGCATGTACATGAATCGGGTTACATTGGTTCTGATTTCTTTTTTGACCCTTGTCATTGTTTGTGTTCAGATTGCAGACACGCACCGGCAGGCTTACGAAGACGCTGTAATGACAATTCAGCAGATTGAGCAGGTTTTGGAACAGAACAATGCCGAGCTTGCGGAGATCAGTGAAGAATACAGCCAGACCTGCCTGCGCAATGCCGAGGCGATCGCTTATCTGATTCAGAATAAGCCATCCTTGCTTGACAGTGTTGACGAACTCAAACGGATTGCGGCTTTTATGGAGGTGGATGAGATCCATATTTTTGACGAGACGGGACGTATCTATGCCGGAACGCACCCCGAGTATTTTGACTATACCTTTGATTCCGGGGAACAGATGATGTTTTTCAAGCCGATGCTGACCGATAAGTCTTTAAAACTTGTACAGGATATAACCCCCAACACCGCAGAAGCAAAGCTCATGCAGTATTCAGCTCTGTGGAGTGTTGACGGGAATTTTATCGTTCAGGTGGGAATGTCCCCCGTCAGTGTTATGAAAGTGACGCAGAAAAATGAACTTTCCTTTATATTCTCCCTGTTTCGTGTGAACCCGGAGGCCAGCTATTATGCCATTGATAAAATCAGCGGAGAGATCGTGGGCTCCACAGAATTGGACAGTGTGCATAAAAATGTCGAAGAAATTGGGCTGAGTCTCGATGATATTGCCGGCCAGGAGAAGGGATTTCGGGCAGTCGTCAGCGGTCAACCCTCGTTTTGCGTATTTCAGTCCGTTGATTCCAATTATATTGGGCGTATCCTTACCAACCGCGTGCTCTATGAGTGGGTTATGCTGAACACTTTTGTTCTCTTTTTCTGCCTGTTTATCATTGCGGTGGTCCTTATGCATGCGGTGACAGGATATACTAACCGCTATGTGGTAAATGACATTTACCGCATCAATGAAAAACTTCATGTCATTGCCGCGGGAAATCTGGACGAGGCCATAGACATTCAGAGCAGTGCGGAATTTTCAGAACTGAGCAGCGATATCAATCGGATGAAAAAGAGTCTTCTGGATTATAACCAGAAAATGTCCTATGTGCTCAGCAAAACAAATATGTACATTGGTGTGTATGAATACAATGAGTGCATGAGGCAGGTCCGCTTTACGGAGTATGTGCCGCAGATTCTGGGGCTTACCCCTGAAAGAGCGGAGCAGCTGTCGGGCGACTATCGGATGTTCAGGGAATTTCTTTCCTGTCTCCGCAGCCATCCTCTTGCCGATGAGGCCAATGTCTTTGAGCTGGAAAACCGCTATGTCAAAGTGGAGGAAATTTCCGAGAACGGCAATATTTTCGGCGTCCTGATTGATGTGACAGAGGATACATTAAAGCGTCTGCAGATTGAACAGGAGAGGGATTATGACCTTCTGACCGGGTTGTATAACCGCCGGGGGCTGGAAGGTTTTCTGGCTTCCTGTTTTCTTAACCCGAAGGAGCTCTGGGAGAGCGCTCTTGTGATGATTGATGCAGACGGATTAAAGACGGTAAACGATACATACGGCCATGAGGGAGGGGACGCTTATCTGAAGCAGCTTGCCGATCTTCTGGGAAAATCTGCCCCGGGCCACAGTGTTGCCGCAAGACTGGGAGGGGACGAATTTGTTCTGTTTTTGTATGGGTATCAGACCCAGCGGGATCTTTTTGACGCTGTCAAGGCATTGGAAAAGCTGCAGAACAACAGTCGTGCCCGTCTGAATGACGAGTTAGATGTCCCTCTTGGCTTTTCATTTGGCTGCTGTCTGACGAGAGATCACACCGATTATCAGGCGCTGCTAAAAGAAGCTGACGAGAAGATGTATGAAAACAAAAAGTCCCGCAAGTGTGGGCGATCCTGAAGGGGAGGCAGAATCAGATAGGGATACTGACAAAGTGAAAGGCGCGAATGCCTTTTGTGATTTAAACAGGTGTAAGGAGGACATTGTGAGCGACATATTGGAATTTGCCCATAGAGATGACTTTAGAGAGTGGCTGACAGATCACTGTCTGTCAAAGGAAGGCGTCTGGCTTTTGTTTGGCAAGGCCGGCGGGCCCAAGACGATAAAAGCGGCGGAAGCTCTGGAAGAAGCCCTCTGTTTTGGCTGGATTGACGGGCAGATGCAGAGTATTGACGATAAAACATATAAAAAGTATTTTTCCATGCGCAGGGAGAAGAGCAAGTGGTCAGAGAAAAACAAGGCACTGGTTCAGAGCCTTGAGGAGCGGGGGCTTATGACTGATTTCGGCAGAAAGAAGGTACAGGAAGCCCGGGAAAACGGTCAGTGGGATGAGCCGAAACCCACGGCGGTTACGGAAGAGCAGATTGCCTGCCTTTCCGCCCTGCTGGAAGGATACGAACCCGCCTGGACAAATTTCCAGGCCATGTCCTTGTCCGTAAAGAAAACATATACGAAGGCATATTTGGACGCTAAGACAGATGCGGGACGGGAAAAACGGATCGCCTGGATGGTGGACAGGCTGAATAAAAACCTGAAACCCATGTGACAAGTTTTAGAAGAGGTAAGGAATGGAACAGCTTTCAATTTTTGATATGGGTACAGATCAGGGGACGGCGCCTGGGCTGGCCCCTCTGGCGGACAGAATGCGTCCCCAGTCCCTGGAGGACTATGTGGGACAGAGGCATCTGCTGGGAGAGGGGATGCTGCTGCGTCGGATGCTGGAGAAGGACATGGTCTCATCCATGATTTTCTGGGGGCCTCCCGGGGTGGGTAAGACCACCCTGGCCCGGATTGTGGCAAACCGCACCCAGTCCGATTTCGTGAATTTCAGCGCGGTTACCAGCGGTATCAAGGAGATCAAGGACATTATGAAACAGGCGGAGGAGCGCCGGGCCTACGGTGTGCGCACGCTGGTGTTTGTGGACGAGATCCACCGCTTTAACAAGGCTCAGCAGGACGCTTTTCTCCCCTATGTGGAGAAGGGCAGCATTACCCTTATCGGGGCAACCACGGAAAATCCTTCTTTTGAGATAAACGCCGCCCTTTTGTCCCGCTGCAGGGTTTTTGTGCTGAAGGAGCTGGATGAGGAGGATCTGAAGGGGCTGCTGTTCCATGCTCTGAGAGATAAGAGAGGATTCGGCGGTACGGAAGTGCACATGGAAGAGGGGCTTGTCAGCATTCTCGCCGCCTTTGCCAACGGGGATGCCCGCAGGGCGTTGAACGCACTGGAGACGGCAGTGCTGAACGGCCAGATTGCCCCCGACGGCTCCATCACCGTGACGGAGGAACTGTTGGAACAGTGTCTTGGGAAAAAGACGCTGCTCTACGATAAGAAAGGGGAGGAGCATTACAACCTGATTTCCGCCCTTCACAAATCCATGCGGAATTCAGATCCGGATGCGGCTGTGTACTGGCTGGCAAGAATGCTGGAGGCGGGGGAGGATCCCCTCTTTATCGCCAGACGGCTGATTCGTTTTGCCAGCGAAGACATTGGCATTGCAGACAGCCAGGCACTGCAGATCGCGGTGGCGGCCTACCAGGCCTGTCATTTTAACGGTATGCCGGAGTGCAATCTCAATCTGACACAGGCGGTGGTCTATCTGACCCTGGCGCCCCGCTCCAATGCCCTGTACCAGGCTTATGAGAACGCTAAGTCAGATGCCCTGACCATGCTTTCGGAGCCTGTGCCTCTGACCATCCGCAACGCTCCTACCAGGCTGATGGAGGAACTTCAGTATGGCAAGGGCTATGTCTACGCTCACGACACGGAGGAGAAGATTGCCCGCATGACCTGCCTGCCGGAGAGCCTGAAAGATAAGCGGTATTACCTTCCCACGGAGGAAGGGGCTGAGGGAATCTTTAAGGAGAGACTGGAGCGGAGCAGGAAATTCAGGCGGGCAGACGAAAAGGAATGAACGCGAGGTGATTCTTTGAACTTACAGAAATTTTTTTCCAGGCATCCCAGGGCGGCAGTGGCTTTTTCCGGCGGGGTGGACTCGGCCTATCTTCTCTATGCTGCAAAGAAGTATGGGGAGAAAGTATGCGCCTACTATGTGAAATCGGAATTTCAGCCCCGGTTTGAGTTGGAAGATGCCGTAAGACTGGCGGCGGGTTTGGACGCAGAGTTAAAGATACTGGAGCTGGAGGTGCTTTCCGCTCCCTGTGTCAAAGAAAATCCATCCGACCGCTGCTATCACTGCAAGAGGGCCATTTTCAGCGCCATTATGGAGGCTGCCAAAGAGGATGGTTTTCCTGTTCTGCTGGACGGCACAAACGCTTCCGACGATGCATCGGATCGTCCGGGAATGAAGGCTCTGCAGGAGCTCTCCGTCCTTTCCCCTCTGCGGGAGTGCGGGCTGACAAAAGCCAAGATCCGCACTCTGTCAAAGGAGGCAGGGCTGTTTACCTGGGACAAGCCCGCCTATGCCTGTCTTGCCACAAGGTTGCCCACAGGTGAAGGGATTACCCCGGAGAAACTGGCGGCGGTGGAAGCGGCGGAAGATTTTTTATTTTCCCTGGGTTTTACGGACTTCCGGGTACGCACCCGGAACGGCAGTGCAAAATTGCAGCTGCGGGAGGCTCAGTGGCCCCTTTTGTTAAAACACAGAGAGGCCATTCTGGAAAAACTGAGAGAATATTATACGGCAGCAGTTCTGGATCTGGAGGTGAGAGAGTGAACACAGACATAAGAAAACTGCTGGAAGGCGTCAGCGACGGTTCGGTTTCCGTTGACGATGCTCTTTTAAAGCTGAAGACAAAGCCTTTTGAAGATATTGGCTACGCCAAAGTGGATATGCACAGAAAGCTGCGCCAGGGTGCGGCGGAAGTGATCTACGGGGCGGGAAAAACACCGGAGCAGATTACGGGAATTGTGGAGACCATGCTGAAAAACGGACAGAGAACCGTTCTCATCACCCGGCTTTCGGCGGAAGCCGCAGCGGAAGTGGCAAAGACGCACTCGTTGGATTATCATAAAGATGCCTGCTGTGGAATAATCGGCTCCATCCCTGCGCCGGACGGAATCGGGAAGATTGTTGTGGCCACAGGGGGGACCAGCGACATTCCGGTGGCGGAGGAAGCGGCTCTGACCGCGGCGGTGCTGGGCAGTGAGGTGGTGCGCCTGTATGATGTGGGTGTGGCGGGGCTGCACCGGACACTGGCGCACCTGGAAGAGATTATGAGTGCCAGCGTGATTATCGCCATTGCAGGGATGGAGGGCGCACTTGCCAGTGTCCTGGGGGGACTTGCAGACTGTCCGGTTATAGCGGTTCCCACCAGTGTGGGATATGGGGCGTCTTTTCACGGTCTTTCCGCCCTGCTGGCCATGCTTAATTCCTGCGCCAGCGGCGTCTCTGTGGTGAACATTGACAACGGTTTTGGGGCCGGATATCTTGCCAATATGATCAACCATGTAACAGTTCAGACAGGGCGCTGAAGTGTCACTCAACCATACCAATGATAGGGGAAAAGGCATGGAGTTGTGGGTGGGGTATGCTCGCATGTATGAGCATACCCAGGGGATTGAAGGACAGACAAAGATACATTGTATATTTTATGCGTATCAATCATGCAGGATTTCCTCCTTCCATGCAGTAATCTGTGAAATTAATTTCTCCATATTTATTTTTGAGAAATCTGTTGTATCAACTCTAATCTGCCTGCCGTCAACGCAAAAAGCATTAAATCCTCGTTGTTCCATGCCGCGAACGAAATCTTCACAGGAGATAGTTTTTGCGTTTGAAATTCTCAGATGATTGTCTTTTTCCTCCGGATAACAGTCATTTACAACATGCCCTCTGTGCCTGTCAGGACTGCTTTCCCGTTCCAGGAAACGCTGATAGATCACTTTATAATCGCCTGTTAAAGTAAGGGTCAAGGCAGAATACTGATATTTTTCTACAAGGTTTTTCATTCCCTTTTCAGACGATTCAAAATTATTCTCTAATATAAAAGGTTGTCCCGCCTTCATAAGCTGGCCTGCGGTATAATACATAATTTCCATGCTCGCAATTCCAAGATTTACTTTTTCTGCTCTTGACTGGAAACCAACATTGTCAAACAACAATTCTTTTATGGAGTCTTTGGAAATAGCAGGCAGTTTCAACCTTTTTGACAAGACTTTTGCCATAGTGCTTTTTCCTGTTGCAGGCATACCTGCCAATAAAATACAATACATTATTCATGCTCCTTTTAAATTCACTGTTTCTATAACAACTCCAAGTTTCCTGACCTGTATCAGAAAATCTTCAGATACATTATTATCTGTAATCAGCAAATCATAATCTTTTATCCCACATACAGAATGGATGGAATTTGTTCCTATCTTCTTAGACGGATATAGCCCAATGTTCATTCCGCTGTTGTTCATAACAGCTTTTCCAAATTCCACACCGGCAGGATCGTGAATGGTGGCTCCAAAATCCAGAGATAATGCTGTGTGCGACAAAAAAGCTTTATCCATGCGGATATTTTTTATCATTTGAATGGTATAAAAATCATGGCAGTGACCACGATGGGACATCACACCACCCAACAATATAACGGAAATATTCATTTTTTTCCGCAATACCTCAGCAATGGTAACAGAATTTGTCAATATTGTAATGGTTAGATCTTCCGGCAGATTTTCAGCCATATAATAGCCGATTAAAGATGTGGTAATATAAATAACATCCTTATTCTGAATAGATTCGATTGCTTTTTGGGCAACTGCCAGATAATCAGTCTGTATTTCTTTTATATCTATTGGGTTATATGTCGGTGTGGGGTATATTTCTTTTGGATTAACTGCAATGGCGCCGCCATGTGTTCTCTGCAGCAATCCTTTACTTTCCAATATCCTCAGGTCCCGCCTTGCACAATCTGCCGAAATTTGATAACACTCCTGAATATCTGACACCAGAATTCGTCCAGTTTGGTTTATCTTATTGATAATATCCTTCTGTCGTTCTTCCATAAACATAATAAATACCTCAAATTCGTGTTTGCAATTGATTTAATTTGAATATATTTGATTATACTTGTTTTTTCTTGGATATGCAAGTCTTATCGACAGAAATTTTTTACTTTTCTTTGAATTGATTGTTTTTTTGAGAGTGTTTGTTATAATATTTTCTGTAATTTAGTTTCATTCATTTTCCCTTATCAGGGTTCGTAATGCCCTGGGGGAGATGAGGTTCGGCCGGGCGAAAGGTGCCGCAAAGGTGTTATCTGTCTGTATTGTAACAGGGTGCGGCAGTGCGTTTGGTGTGGAGGGAATTCTGGCTTCTCCAGGGACACCGGGAATGCCGGAGCATGGTTTGGGCTTGACATTTGGTTCAGAATATAGTTAAATGAGTGCCGGGAGGCGGAAAAGCGAGAGGTGTTCTGTATGATGAAAGAATGTCCGAAATATTTGAAAGGATACGAGGATATCTGGAAAAAAGACCCCAGAGTTGCTGGAACTTGGCAGGAAAATCCAGGAAGAGGGATTTCCTCAGACAGGGGAGTCCTCTCAAAATATCACAAAGGCGGGGGCGGAATAACTAAAAAGAGCTGCAACAGCTGTGAAAGCAGGGCTGATTATATCAATACAAAGAGGGAGGCATAATTTTGCGCACATTATATCTTGACTGTGGAATGGGGGCGGCAGGCGATATGCTGGCAGCAGCGCTGCTGGAGCTGCTGCCGGATCCGGATGAATTTGTGAGGGAACTCAATGGGCTTGGGATTCCTGGCGTTGTTTTTAAGAAGGAATCTGCCGTGAAATGTGGTATTACAGGAACCCACATGGCCGTGACGGTAAACGGTGAAGAGGAAGAGAGCTATGACCACCATCATGAGCTCGACCACGCCCACAGCCACGACCATGGGCATGATCACAGTTATGATCACAACCATAGCCATGATTCTGCCCACAGTCACGACCATGGATATGATCACAGTCATGAGCACAATCATAGCCATGACCATAATTCTGTCCGCAGTCACGACCATGCCCACACCCATGATCCTGCTCACGGCCACACCCATCATCACAGCAGCCTGCATGATATTGAGCACATTGTCCGCGGGCATCTTCCCCTGCCCCGGCGGGTGCAGGATGACATTATGGCAGTGTACGCGCTGATTGCGGAGGCGGAAAGCCATGCCCACGGCGTCCCTGTGTCGGAGATACACTTTCATGAAGTTGGCACCATGGACGCGGTGGCTGATATTACAGCGGTCTGTATGCTGATGGACAGGCTGGCAGTGGATGAGGTGATAGTTTCTCCCGTTCACGTGGGCAGCGGACAGGTCAGGTGTGCCCATGGTATCCTGCCCGTCCCGGCGCCTGCCACAGCTTTTATTTTAAAGGATGTTCCCATCTATGGAGGAGAGGTTCGCGGGGAACTCTGTACTCCTACCGGCGCGGCGCTGTTGAAGCATTTTGCGGCGGGATTTGGAAGCATGCCTTTGATGAGGACACAGAGTATTGGCTACGGCATGGGGAAAAAAGATTTTGCGGCGGCAAACTGTGTTCGGGCCATGCTGGGGGAGACCACAGGGGCAGAGGAGGAGATCTGTGAGCTGAGCTGCAATGTGGACGACATGACAGGAGAAATGGTGGGCTTTGCCATGGACAGGCTGTTTGAGGCCGGCGCTCTGGACGTATACACCATGCCCATTGGCATGAAAAAGTCCCGCCCCGGTATTCTCATTCATGTTATGTGCCATGAAAAGGACAAAGAGTCTGTTATCCGGACGATTTTCAAACACACCACAACCATCGGCATCCGGGAAAGCAGGCTCCGCAGGCATGTTCTTGACCGGCGCATGGAAACCGTTGAGACAGGATACGGCCCTGTCCGCTGTAAGGTTTCTTCCGGTTTTGGAGTGGAGCGCAGAAAGTACGAGCACGAGGATCTTTCCCGCATCGCAAGGGATAATAATATCAGCCTTGGTGAAGCGTCCGCCGCAGCAGAAGCGGCAGAAGTGTAGCGGTCCGGCGGACAGGGCCTTGTACATGCAGAAAAAGCAGACGGTAGATACGCCTGCTTTTTCTGTTTTAAAAAAACTTGACTCTGACGCTGCGTCATAGTTTATGCTGTACTTACACGGAAGGAGGGGTGCCGGTGATGACAGTAAAAGAGGTCAGCAGACTGACAGGAGTGAGTATACGCGCTCTGCAATATTATGACAGGATAGGACTGCTGCATCCGGCGGGATATACGGAAGCCGGGTACAGGCTGTATGACGATAGAGCTTTGGAAAGGCTGCAGCAAATCCTGCTCTTTCGCCAGCTGGAATTTCCCCTGAAGGAGATCGGCAGGATTCTTTCAAGCCCTGACTTTGACAGGAATAAGGCCCTGGAGCAGCAGATCACGCTGCTGACCATGAGGAAGGAGCACTTGGAGAAACTGATCGGTTTTGCCCGTGGAATACAGGCTAAAGGAGAGAGGACAATGGATTTTTCGGTATTTGACACAGGGGAGATTGACGAGTACACCAAAAAGGCAAAAGCGCAGTGGGGGAAAACAGCCCCATTCAGAGAGTTTGAGCAGAAGTCACAGACCCGTACGAAGGAAGAAACCCAGGAGGTTATGAGAGGATTTCAGGAGATTTTTGTGCGCTTTGGAGAGCTGAAGGAGGAGACGCCGGCATCGGAGAATGCGCAGAAACAGGTGCGGAAGCTCCAGGAGTATCTCACGGAGAATTTTTACCGCTGCACGGATGAAATCCTGCTGGATCTGGGCAGCATGTATGTTTCAGACGGAGCGTTCACGGCCAATATTGACCGGCTTGGCGGGGAAGGGACGGCGGCATTTGTGGCCGAGGCAGTCAGAATCTATTGCGGAGAAAGGGGGCAGAAAATGCAGTAGTCCGCAGTCTGTTACAAAAAACAAAAGGATTGGAAACACAGGCAGCGCCGCATTCCGGATGTATCAGGGGATGTGGCGCTGTCTGTTGGGTACGGGGCTTTGGCAGGGGGCGTCAGAGGCTATTTTTCCCGGATTTCCATCAGATCACCCACGGAGCAGTTAAAGTATCTGCACAGCTTTATGACCAGATTTGCATCAATACGCTGGAAGTCGTCCCGGCAGTAGCGGTTAAAATTGCCTCTCTGGAGATCCAGGTCTTTACATATCTTTGTTTTGGAAATCTCATTCTCTTTTAGTAATTCTACGATCCGCATGTGTAAATATTCCATAGTTATCCCTCCACTTTAACATATTATAATTAGATAGTTTATAAAAAATAACTTTAAATATAGACATTTTATATATAGATAGTATATAATGAGATAGGGAGGAGTATTTTGCGTCTCCTGTAGAAGGTCTGACGCACTGCTGGGGGAAGAGTTTCGGCAGTGAGGATGTTTCTGTATTATAATGAAAGAAAAGGAGCGAGAGGACAGAAGATGGAAAAGATGGAAAGAGAAAAAAGAATCCGGTTAATTCAGATGGCAACGGGACAGGGAGATGAACACTGGTCCGATGAGCAGGTGACAAAGGAATACAATACACTGCTGGCCAAACTGATTTTGGTGATGGACCAGAAAGCGGGAGTCTGAGGCGGGATAAGAGAGCGCAGGCTCTCTTTTCTTTGTTGCTTTTCTTTGTTTGCTTCTTTGTTTCAAGAAAAGGGTTTTCAAATTCTTGAAACTGTGATATAATGAGGAGCGCGGGTAAAGCTTCGGTGTTTATCTGGCAGAATATTTTTATGTTTGTTCATACTGGTTCGTAAGGCAGTTCGAGACCATCCTGCCTGGGAGTGCGCAGGCACTTAGGAACTGTTAAAGAATTTTGATTCTTAACAGCTCCTTACCAAATCAAAACTAAGGGAGAGAGGGGGAAGTGTGCCCTGAAGCGTCCTTAGGGGGCGTTTTTTTCGTGCAGACATTTATGGAGAGGTACAACAGAATCTTGGAGAAAAGAAAGAGGGAGATTGTCCTTCTTCGGGGCAGCGGCTGTGTATACCGGAAATGTTCTTTCTGCGATTATCACACTGACAGCAGTTCGGACAAGGAGGCAAATTTTGCCCTGAACAGGCAGGTTCTGGACAGGGTGACAGGGGAGTTTGGAGATCTGGAGATCATAAACAGCGGCTCTGTCTTTGAACTGGATCCGGATACTATGGAGTATATCCGGCAGCTGTGCCGGAGGAAAGGGATCCAGGTTCTTCATTTTGAGTCCCACTATCTCTACAGGGACCGGATTCCAGGGCTTCGGAGGGAGTTTCCGGGGGTGGAACTGAAGATGAAACTTGGCTTGGAGACATTTGACTTTCACCTGCGGGAGAGGGTGCTGAGGAAAGGAATTCCCGTGGAGGATCCCAGGGAGATCAGCCGGGAATTCCAGGAGGCGAATTTTCTCTTTGGACTGAAGGGCCAGACCTTCCAATCCATGGAGCGGGACATTCAGCTGGGACTTGAAGCCTTTGAGCGCATCTGCGTGAACATAATGTGCAGGAACAGTACTGGGATTCGTCCGGACAACTCTGTGGTTTCCCTGTTTATGGAGGAGCTCTACCCCAGGTACAGGCAGGAGGAGAGGATGGACATTCTGGTTGAAAATACGGATTTTGGAGTGGGGGATTGATTTATGAGAAATGAATTGTTGCTTTTAGGTTCTGTAGTGTTTATTTTTTCCGGGGCTCTGTGCGCCTACCGTTTTTTTGGCAAAACAGGGCTTTACTGCGTTTCCGTCCTTGCCACAGTGCTGGCCAATATAGAGGTGCTGATTCTGGTAAGCGCATTTGGGATGGAACAGACATTGGGGAATGTACTTTTTGCGGTCACATTTCTGATCACGGACATCCTTTCGGAGTGCGAGGGAAAGGCGGCGGCGGGGAAGGCTGTTTGGATGGGCATGTTCACCTCCCTGTTTTTTCTGCTGCTCAGTCAGAGCTGGCTTATGTACATTCCCAGCCAGGGGGATTGGGCAATGGGAGCCATCCGGGAGATTTTTTCCAGTACTCCCAGGATGCTGACAGCTTCTTTTCTGGTGTATGCGGTGAGCCAGGCTTTCGACGTATGGCTCTATCACAAGTGGTGGGCTTTTACAGAGAAAAAGTATGGCGACAGGCGGAAGTTTCTTTGGCTTCGGAACAATGGGTCCACTCTGCTGAGTCAGCTGCTGAATACGCTGCTCTTTACACTGGCTGCGTTCTGGGGAACCTATGACGGCGCTACCCTGCTGTCCATTTTTGCCTCAAGTTATGTGATTTACATTTTTACGTCTCTTTTGGACACGCCTGCTCTATACCTGGCCAGACGCATGCATGAAAAAGCTCTGAAGCGGCAGTCTTAAAATCTTCTGATATGCATTATGCAGGGAAGGGCGGGGAGAGCAGGCCCTGCAGCAGCAGCGGGGCAGCATCAGGAGAGCGGGCCCCGCAGGCAGACGGGAGGCGTCAGGAGAGCAGGTCCCGCAGCCGTTCTGGGGAGACAAAGGAGAACCTGGCAGGCCATCAGGGGCGTGCCAGGGAGTATTTTTCGGAGAAAGCCTTGAATTTTTTTCGGAAGTCAGGGCTGTCGTTGCGCAGCTCCCGCAGGGAGGCGTGGAGATTCATGTTGTGGTGAGCGATGTCCATCACGCAGCCTGCGATATTGGAACAGTGGTCAGAGGTGCGCTCCAGGGCCGTCAGCAGGTCGGACCAGATAAAACCTGCGTCTATGGTACAGCTGCCCTGTTGGAGTCGGAGAATATGGCTTGTGCGCATCTGTTCTTTCAGGTGGTCAATGACCTGTTCCAGAGGTTCCACGGTGGATGCCTGTTCCATGTCATTTTCCAGGAAGGCTCCCAGGGACAGGTCCAGAATCTCTTCCACCGCCGAGGAGAGCACGGCCAGCTCCGCTGCGGCTCCGGAGGTGAATGAGAGTTTTTTGTCCTGCATTTCCTCAGCGGACTCCAGCAGATTCACGGCGTGGTCTGAGATGCGCTCAATATCCCCTATGACTTTCAGCAGCTTTGCCGCCTCCTGGCTGTCCGCCTCGCTGATGGGTCTGGCGCTGAGTTTTACCAGATAACTGCCAAGGATATCTTCGCAGTGGTCCGTCTTTTCCTCCTTCTGCCGAACAGATTCGGCCAGCTGGGGGGAATATTCCCTCAGAGCCGCCAGGCTTTCTTTCATGGACTCTGCCGCTGTTCTGGCCATGTCCGCCGTCACCGCCTGGCACCGGTTCAGAGCGATGGGCGGAGTAGCAAGGAGCCGTTCGTCCAGCTCCTCCCAGACCTGGGGCTGTCCGGTGTCCGGCACCATCCGGCACACAAGTTTTACCAGAAGTCCCGACAGGGGCAGCAGCAGTACAGTGCAGAGGACATTGAAAATGGAGTGGGCTGCCGCAATGCCCGGCAGGGAGGCGGGTTCCTCAAAGAAAGCAGGGGAAAACAGGAGGCGGCTTCCCCAGAATATCCCCAGCCAGAACAGGGAGCCCATAAGGTTGAACATCAGATGCAGCAGTCCTGCTCTTCTGGCGTTCTTGTTGGCGCCCACGGAGGCGGCCACCGCCGTCACACAGGTGCCGATATTCTGTCCCATGATAATAGGAATGGCGGCTCCGTAGGATATATTTCCCGTTGCAGCCAGGGCCTGCAGGATGCCCACGGAGGCGGAGCTGGACTGCAGCAGCGCCGTCAGCAGTGTTCCGGCCAGAACTCCCAGGAGAGGATTTTCAAATGCCACAAAGAGGGACTGGAACGCCGGGACCTCCCGAAGGCCTGACACGGCCCCGGACATGGCTTCCATGCCGGTCATAAGGGTGGCGAAACCCAGGAAGGCCGTGCCAGTGTCCTTTTTCCCCGATCTTTTGCTGAAAGTCAGGAGGATGCCCGCCAGGGCCAGGACGGGAGTGAAAGAGGAGGGCTTTAACAGCTGCAGAAAAATATTTCCGCCGCTGATCCCGGCCAGGCTCAGGATCCACGCCGTTACCGTGGTGCCGATATTGGCCCCCATGATCACACCCACCGCCTGCCGGAGGGTCATCAGTCCGGAGTTCACGAATCCCACCACCATCACCGTTGTGGCGGATGAACTCTGTATCACAGCAGTGACGCCGATTCCGGTCATCAGTCCGGCGGTCCTGCTTGAGGTAAGTTTTCCCAGAAGGGTCCGCAGCTGCCCGCCGGCCCGGCGCTCCAGGGCCTGCCCCATGACGCTCATGCCGAATAAAAAAAGGCTGAATCCTCCTATCAGTGCCAACAGATCAAAAATGTCCATAAATCATTCTCCTTCAGGGGTATCATTTCCCATTTTTTCCTGTTTATGTGTTTTTGGGATAGTTTAATGATAAATCTTTCCATTTGATAAAGGCTTTTTCTATGGCATTTTGCTGGTTTCTTCGTCAAAAATTTTATATTTTTTTAAGATTATGTTGAATTTTTCTCATAAATTATGTAAACTAGAGATGGTACACTGCAATATGCCTGACAGCTGACATTGTCAAGTGGAGGAAATAAGGCATTTTGACTGCAATTTAGGAGGGGCTTATATGAAAAAAGCTATTAACCAATCTACATTGACTTTGATACTTAGCGGGGTTTCCGTTCTTGCCCTGTTGCTTATGTTGTTCTCTATGATATCCTACAGCAACGTCACCCAACAGTTGAATGAGGCGAATGAGGAGAGATACGAGCTCACATACAATGCAAACCGATTTATGAATGGTTCGTCTTACCTTACGGAGGAGGTGAGGGCTTTTGCCGCCACCTGCGATCAGGAACATTATGACAATTATCTGAATGAGGTCAATGTGCTGAAAAACAGGGATCAGGGCGTGGCGGCCATGCAGGAGATCGGCATTACCACTGCGGAACAGGGCATGATTGACCAGATGGCAGCCCTTTCCAATCAGCTGGTGCCTTTGGAGGAAGAGGCCATGAAGGAAGCCCAGGAAGGGCAGAGAGAGGCAGCGCTGACCTATGTGTACGGGGAGGATTATGGGAAGGCCATTGCCCAGATCAAGGATCTGAAGGAACAGTTCCTGTCAGCCCTGGACAGCCGGTCCCTTGCCAAGGTGGAACAGCTTCAGAAGGAGACCAACAGTATCCAGCTGAGGATGTTCTTTGCCATGGCTCTTGTGGCGGTTCAGCTGCTGCTGGTGGTGGCCATCACCAGGAAGAGCATTATCAGCCCGGTGCTGGTGGTAAAATCCCAGGTGGAAGAGATATCCAAGGGAAATCTTTCCTCCCCCTTTGGTCTGGAGGCCAATACCTCGGAGATCGGTATGCTGGTAAACTCCATCCATGAGACCAAGAGGGAGCTGAAAAAGTATATCAAGGAAATTGACACAGTTCTGGATCAGATGGCAAAGGGAAATATGAACCAGACCGTAGGAAATGATTACAGGGGAGAATTTCTTCCCATTCAGACTGCCATGGGCCAGATTCTGGATTCCCTCAACAACGCACTGGCCCAGATCAATGTCACGGCGGAGCGCGTGTCTGAGGAGTCGCAGCGCATGTCGGCAGGGGCCCAGGTGCTTTCCAACGGCACGGTTCAGCAGGCATCTGCTGTGGAAGAGCTGTCTGCCAGTATCCAGGATATCTCCAGGCAGGTGGAACTTAACTCTGCAGATGCGGAGCACGCAAGGCAGTTTTCAGCAGACGCAGCGGTACAACTTGATCTCTGCACCCAGAAGATGAGTGAACTGACTGAGGCCATGTCGAACATTTCAGACGCATCCCAGCAGATTGGCGGTATCATTAAGACCATCGAGGATATATCCTTTCAGACAAAAATTCTGGCGCTGAATGCCTGTATCGAGGCGGCCCGGGCAGGTGAGGCCGGAAAGAGCTTTGCCGTGGTGGCAGGGGAAGTGCAGACCCTGGCATACAAGAGTGCCGAGTCAGCCCAGGATATCACAAAACTTATCGAGAATTCCATGAATCTGGTGGAGTTTGGGGCGTCCCTGTCCACAGAGACCACAGAAGCCCTTTCGATAGTGTTCACCAATGCCCAGCAGTCCACGGAGATGGTGGAGCGGATCGCAGAGTCGGCGGTGCAGCAGTCCATATCTCTGAAGCAGCTGACTCTGGGGATGGAACAGATCGCCGGTGTGGTTCAGACCAATGCGGCCACGGCGGAAGAGTCGGCAGCCTCTGCCAGGGAGCTCACAGAACATGCGGATGAGCTGAGACACTCCATCCAGAGGTTCCGTCTCAGAAACAGAAGGTAAAGGCACAGAGCAGGCTGGTTCAGAAACGGAAGGTGAGGGAAAGTTAGACAGAATGGATGAGAAGGATACAAGAGAAGAACAGCTGATATCCGGGGAAGGAGAACTGTCGGAGTATGTTGTCCTGAACCGGCGGGAGGAAGAAGGGGAGGAGACAGGGCAGCGCGGCCTGGAAGTATATGAAGAACTTGCCAGATACCAGTATTTTGACTGCCAGGCCATAGGGCGGAGTATGCGGCTTACCTCGGCAGTCCAGAGGAAGGTGGCGACTGTTCTGCGGGATCAGAATGTAATCCTGCGGGAGGTGGAGAGCGGATACATGGAAGGCAGGATGGAGACAGTGGGGGAGGCCTTTGGAGAGGGCAGGGAGGGAAAGCTGACCTTTCCCCTCCACATGGTCTTCACCAGGGAGAAAGTCCTCTTTGCAGAGTGCCAGTGCTCCCAGTGCAGGAAGCATTATTACTCAATTTACTATAGGTCAGAATACTGTGCATACCTGGGAGCTTTTTTGACCCTGGTGGACCAGGATCTGAAGGACAGGAACCTGGGAGACGCCACCGATGCACGGGCCCAGTACCTTCTGTCTGCATTCTCGGAACAGCGGGCCAACACCGTGGTCTCGGACACCATAGGAAGGGCGGAGAGCCTGACCCTGGCGCCCAGGATAACGCTGAGGAACAGAGAACTGTACGTTTCCTTCCGGGTGGGAGAGCGGAAAATGTTCGTTGTGAAAGACTTGTTTGAATTCTACCATAATGTGCAGGAGTCCAGGACAGTTTCCTACGGTTCCAGTACCAAGCTCAATCATCACCTGGGAAATTTCACGCCTCGTTCCAGGGAGTGGATCGACTTTATCGGCAGGATCGCCAAAGAGGAGCAGGCTTTTGAGAGAAGGCTTCAGGAGAGCGGATCATACTCCAAAAGGGCGGTGTCAAAGACAGGGGAACTTGCCCTCTACGGCTGGAGGCTGGATGAGCTGTACCAGCTGTGGGGGGAGGACAGCATGGAGTTTGAGGACAAGAACAGCCAGGAAAAGAAGAAAACCTTTCTGTGCACCAGGAACTCCAACCCCAGTATCACCATGACAATCCGGGAGAACAGTCTGGGCAGCATCAGAACCTTCCACGGTGTGGAGGTACACTGCCGCATGCCCTATTTATACTATGGAGTAAGAACTGCCTACTATATGGACGAGGCGTTCTTCTGCAGGATGGAGGAAGATTTCCTCAGAAAGATACGCAGGCTTGCGGATTTCAGCAGCAACGGGGAAGTGGATTTTCAGGTGGGCAGAAACAGCCTGGCGGATTTTTACCATTCCATGCTGCCGCAGCTGGAGGGAGCCGTGGAGATCATGGAGGAAAATGCTCAGAAGATCGCCGCGTATCTCCCGCCCCAGGCAGAATTTGTCTTTTATCTGGATGCCCAGGAGAACAATATGAGCTGCAGAGTGGGGGCCAGATACGGGGAGAGAGAGATTCCTCTACAGGATGCAGAGGAAGAGGCTCAGGCGCCCCTGGAGCCTTTCCGGGAGATCCAGAGGGAGGAGGAGGTTCTTTTTCTGGTGCGGCAGTGGTTCCCTTACTGGGATGACGCGAAAAAGGAAATGCACTGCAATGGGGACCAGGAACTGATGTACCAGGTGCTGGAAAAGGGAGTGGAGACCCTTCTGAGTCTGGGAGAAGTCCAGTGTACCAGGAGATTTTCCAATCTGAACATCGGCCGAAGGGTCAAGGTGTCCGTGGGGATATCGGTCTCCAGGGATCTGCTGAATCTGAATATTGCCACAGAGGATGTGCCCCACCAGGAACTTCTGGATATCCTGAAGAGTTACCGTCAGAAGAAAAAATACCACCGCCTGAAAAACGGAGATTTTCTGAATCTGGAGGAGGAGAGTTCCCTTCAGTCCCTGGCGGAGATGATGGAGGCTCTGCGGATGTCCCCCAAAGAACTTTTAAAGGGGAATGTGAAGCTTCCCATGTACCGGGCTCTGTATCTGGACAAGCTTCTGGAGAAAAACGAGGAGATCTACAGCAGCAGGGACAGCTATTTCCGGGAGATGGTGAAGAGCTTCAAGACCGTCAACGACGCAGATTTCGAGGAACCGGCCTCTCTGGCGGGCACTATGAGGGGGTATCAGAGGAACGGATACCGCTGGCTGCGCACCTTGGAGTCCTATCATCTGGGAGGGATTCTGGCAGACGATATGGGGCTGGGCAAGACGCTCCAGGTTCTGGCGGTGCTTCTGGCTGCAAAGCAGGAGGGAAAGAAAGGTACTTCCCTGGTGGTGGCTCCGGCCTCCCTGGTTTACAACTGGGGGGAGGAACTGAAGCGCTATACGCCGGAGTTGTCCAGCTGTTTTATCACCGGGAACCAGGAAGAGAGAAAGCTGAGACTGCAGCACTATGCAGAGTATGACGTGGTGGTTACTTCCTACGACCTTTTAAAACGGGATATTGAGCACTATGAAGATAAGGAATTTTACTATCAGATCATTGACGAGGCCCAGTATATCAAGAACCATACCACGGCGGCGGCCAAGGCGGTGAAGGCTGTCAAAAGCCGCACCAGGTACGCTCTTACAGGGACTCCCATTGAAAATCGTCTCAGCGAGCTCTGGAGTATTTTTGACTATCTGATCCCTGGGTATCTGTATGGGTATGATGTGTTCCGGAATGATTTTGAAGCTCCCATTGTCAAGAGTGAGGACCAGGGGGCCATGGAGCGCCTTCAGAGAATGACGGGGCCTTTTATTCTGCGCAGGCTGAAGGGCAATGTGCTGAAAGACCTTCCGGAGAAGCTGGAGGAGAATCGGATAGTAAAGTTTGAAAAAGAGCAGCAGCAGCTCTATGATGCCCAGGTGGTGCATATGAGGCAGCAGCTTGCGATGCAGGACGCCCAGGAATTCCAGAAAAACAAGATTCAGATTCTGGCAGAGCTGATGAAACTGCGGCAGATCTGCTGCGATCCAGGGCTGTGTTTTGAGAATTACAAAGGAAGTTCCGCCAAACTGGAGGGTTGTCTGGAACTGCTGCGCAACGCCGTGGAGGGCGGGCACAAGATCCTGCTTTTCTCCCAGTTTACTTCCATGCTGGAGATTATCGGCGGGCGCCTCAAGGAGGAAAAGATCAGTTACTACACCATCACTGGGTCCACGCCCAAGGAGAAGAGGCTGCAGCTTGTGAAGGCTTTCAACCAGGATGACACGAAAGTATTTCTGATCTCTCTGAAGGCAGGGGGCGTGGGGCTGAACCTGACAGGGGCGGATGTGGTGATCCACTATGATCCCTGGTGGAACCTGGCAGTGCAGAACCAGGCCACGGACCGGACCCACCGCATTGGCCAGACCAAGGTGGTGGTGGTCTACAAGCTTATCGCCAAGGGCACCATCGAGGAGAAGATCCAGAAGCTCCAGGAGACCAAGAGAGCTCTTTCGGATCAGGTGATCCAGGGGGATGGAGGCCAGCTGGGCTCCATGAGCAAGGAAGATTTCATGTCCCTCTTGTCATAAAATGGCGTATGGGTTCGCAGTGAGTTTAATTTTTTGGAAAAAAGTACCTGAACATGTATATTTTACCCATCTTGTCCATATACTTGTATAAAAAGGATTGGGAGCAGTCCGGTGAAAGGAGAAGGTTTATGGCAAGAGGGCAGCGCAAGAGCATTGAGGAGAAGATCGCCGCAAAGGAGGAGCTCATAGAGGCACTGACAACCCGTCTGGAGTCGGAGAAGCGGGAACTGGAGGAGCTGTGCCAGGAAAAAAAGAGGAAGGAACTGGAAGTGGTCAGCGACATTATTGCAGAGTCGGGACTGGAGCCGGAGGAAGTGGCCGCCGTTCTGCAGCAGTATCTGGAGAACCGGGAGGAAGCTGCTTCTTAAGAAAGAGACAGGAAGACCGGGAATGCTTTTCGCATTCCCGGTCTTTGTCATAGTCGGAATATCTTAAGGTGCATACAGAGGGTTATTTACCCAGATTCCTCTGGGCTGTGGACAGCATCAGCTTGATCCGGTTGAGCTGGTTTACCTCGCTGGCGCCGGGATCATAGTCGATGGCCACAATGTTGGACTGGGGGTAGGACTTCCGCAGAGCTTTTACCACGCCCTTGCCCACCACATGGTTGGGCAGGCATCCGAAGGGCTGTGCGCAGACAATATTGGGCACGTCGTCATGGATCAGCTCCACCATTTCCCCTGTGAGGAACCATCCCTCCCCTGTCTGATTTCCGATGGAGACAATGGGCTCCGCGAAGGAGACGATCTCCCGGATGGGGGTGGGCGGTGTAAAGTGCCTGGAGCGCTTAAACTCCTTTGTGGCGGCTCCCCGCAGCAGGTGTTCTATGGCCCAGATTCCCAGGGCGGAGATCCTGGCGGCCTTTTTGCTTGTGCCCAGATTTTCCGCCTTGTAGATCTGGTTGTAGAAACAGTAGAGCATAAAGTCCATCAGGTCGGGCACCACGGCCTCGGCTCCCTCCGCCTCCAGCAGCTCCACCAGATGATTGTTTCCGGCGGGAGAGAATTTCACCAGAATCTCCCCCACCACCCCTACCCGGGGCTTTTGGATATCCCGCAGGGGCACTCTGTCGAAGTCCCGGATAATCTCACGGCACAGCCGCTTGAACTTGAAGAACCTCACATGTTTTGCGGAGACGAATTTTTTCACGGTCTCAAGCCATTTTCTGTGCAGTTCATCCACACTGCCGGGGACGGTCTCATAAGGGCGCATTCTGTAGACACAGCGCATAAAGATATCTCCGAACTGGGCGGCCATGGCGATCCGGACCAACATGTCTGTGTTGATGTGGAAACCGGGATTGCTCTCTATGCCTGCCAGGTTCAGGGAGATTACAGGAATCTGCTCCATGCCGGCCTTTTTCAGGGCCCTCCGGATAAATCCCACATAGTTGGTGGCCCGGCAGCCGCCCCCGGTCTGGGACATGACGATGGCGGTTTTGTCCAGGTCATACCGGCCTGACAGCAGCGCCTCCATAATCTGTCCTACCACCAGAAGGGAGGGATAGCAGGCGTCATTGTTGACATACTTCAGCCCCACGTCCACAGAGTGCCGGTTGTCATTGTCAAGAACTACGAAATTATAGCCGCAGGACCGGAAGGCGGGCTCCATAATCTCAAAGTGAATGGGGGACATCTGGGGGCATATAATGGTATAATTTTTCCGCATTTCCTCGGTGAAGGGCACCTTTTGAATGGCGGAGGAGTGCAGGACTCTCTCCTTGTGGCGTTTTTCCCGCACCTGCAGGGCCGACAGCAGGGAGCGGATGCGGATCCTGGCTGCTCCCAGGTTGTTGACTTCGTCGATCTTCAGGCAGGTATAAATTTTGCCCGAACCGGACAGAATATCGTTGACCTGGTCCGTGGTGACGGCGTCCAGGCCGCAGCCGAAGGAATTCAGCTGGATCAGGTCCAGGTTTTCCGTGGTTTTTACATAGCTTGCGGCCGCGTAGAGGCGGGAGTGGTACATCCACTGATCGGACACCACCAGGGGCCTCTCCGGACAGGCCAGGTGGGAGACCGAGTCCTCCGTGAGCACGGCTATGTCGAAGGAGGTGATCAGCTCCGGCAGGCCGTGGTTGATCTCCGGATCCACATGGTAAGGCCTGCCTGCCAGGACAATGCCCCGTCTGCCGGTCTCTTTCAGCCAGGCAATAACTTCCTCGCCCTTTTTGCGCACGTCGTCCCTGGCTCTGGCAAGCTCCTCCCAGCCTGCCGCCGCCGCTGCCCGCACTTGCTCCCCAGGCAGCTCCTGGAATTCCTTCAGCAGGGCCTGGGTGACGGTGTCAAGGCTTTTAAAGGACATGAAGGGATTGCGCAGTCTGGCCTGGCCGCTGGCAAATTCCTCCATATTGTTCTTAATGTTCTCAGAGTAGGAGGTGACAATGGGGCAGTTGTAGTGATTGTTGGCGCCCTCCACCTCATCCCGCTCATAGAACAGGGCAGGATAGAAGACAAAGCCCACGTTCTGCTTTATGAGCCAGCTCACATGCCCGTGGGCCAGCTTTGCGGGATAGCACTCGGACTCGCTGGGGATGGACTCTATTCCCAGCTCGTAAATCTTGCGGTTGGAGCTGGGGGAGAGCACCACTCTGTATCCCAGGCGGGTAAAAAAGGTGTGCCAGAAGGGATAATCTTCGTACATGTTCAGCACCCTGGGAATGCCCACCGTGCCCCTGGGGGCCTTATCCGGTTCCAGGGAAGGGTAGGAGAAGAGCCGCTCCAGCTTGTAATCAAACAGATTGGGCACATTTCCGGCGTTTTTCTGGCCTCCTATGCCCCGTTCGCACCGGTTGCCGGAGACAAACTGCCGTCCGCCGGAAAATTTGTTCACTGTCAGACGGCAGCTGTTGGTACAGCCCCTGCACTTGGCCATGCTGGTCTCATACCGGAGGGCGCAGAGCTTTTCATAGGAGAGCATGGTGGTCTCCTGGCCTTTCTGCCAGCCGTCCCTGGCGATGAGGGCGGCGCCGAAAGCCCCCATAATGCCGGCAATATCCGGACGCACGGCCTCGCATCCGGCGATTTTCTCAAAGCTGCGCAGGACGGCGTCGTTGTAGAAAGTACCTCCCTGGACCACAATATTTCTGCCCAGCTCCGAGGCGTCGGAGACCTTGATCACCTTGAACAGGGCGTTCTTGATGACAGAGTAGGCCAGCCCAGCGGAGATGTCGGGCACTCCAGCCCCTTCTTTCTGGGCCTGTTTTACCCTGGAGTTCATAAACACAGTACAGCGGGTGCCCAGGTCGATGGGATGGGGGGCAAAGACGGCCTCCCTGGCAAAATCCTCCACATTGTAGTTCAGGGACTTGGCGAAAGTCTCAATGAAGGAACCGCACCCGGAGGAGCAGGCTTCATTTAACAGCACGCTGTCCACGACCTGATCTTTGATCTTGATGCACTTCATGTCCTGCCCGCCGATATCCAGAATACAGTCCACATCCGGGTTGAAGAAGGCAGCTGCGTGGTAGTGCGCCACGGTCTCCACTTCGCCCTGGTCCAGCAGGAAAGCGGCTTTCATCAGGGCCTCACCGTAGCCGGTGGAGCAGGCTCGGGCAATGCGCACGCCCTGGGGCAGCATCTCATAGATCTCCTTCAGGGAGCGGATGGCAGTGTTCAGAGGGCTCCCGTCGTTGCTGCTGTAGAAGGAGTAGAGCAGAGCCCCGTCCTGGCCCACCAGAGCCACTTTGGTGGTGGTGGAGCCGGCGTCGATGCCCAGGAAGGCGTCTCCCTGGTAGGAGGCCAGGTCGGCTCTGCCTACCAGAGCCTGGCTGTGCCGCAGACGAAAGGCCTCGTACTCCTGCTCATGGGCAAAAAGGGGCTCCATGCGTTCCACCTCAAATTCCATCTTCAGCTCGGAGGAAAGCTTCGTCAAAAGTTCCTCCAGAGACAGGGGGCGGGGCCCCTGGGCCGCCGAATTTGAATCAAAATCAGTCGTTCCCAGCTTCTCCAGTGCGTTCAGGGCAGAACCGATGGCGGCAAAAAGGTGAGAGCTTCCCGTGTCTACGGTGTGCTCCTGGTCCAGGTGCAGTGTCCGGATAAAAGCGGCTTTCAGCTCCGACAGAAAGTGCAGGGGACCTCCCAGGAAGGCCACATGGCCCCGGATGGGTTTCCCGCAGGCCAGACCGGAGATGGTCTGGTTTACCACGGCCTGGAAAATGGACGCGGCTAGGTCCTCCTTGGTGGCTCCTTCATTGATCAGGGGCTGAATGTCGGTCTTGGCAAAGACGCCGCATCTGGCTGCGATATCGTAGAGAGATTTATAGTTTTTTGCATATTCGTTCAGGCCGGAGGCATCTGTCTGGATCAGGGAGGCCATCTGGTCGATAAAAGAGCCTGTGCCTCCGGCGCAGATGCCGTTCATGCGCTGTTCCACGTTTCCATCTTCAAAGTATATGATTTTGGCGTCCTCGCCCCCCAGCTCAATGGCCACATCGGTCAGGGGGGCCATCTCCTGCAGGGCGGAAGCCACGGCAATGACCTCCTGGATAAAGGGAACTTCCAGGCAGCCAGCCAGGGTCAGTCCACCGGAGCCTGTGATCATGGGGTGCAGAGACAGGTTTCCAAGCTGTCCCTGTGCCTTTTCCAGAAGCCTGGAAAGGGTTTCGCGGATGTTGGCATAATGTCTTTCGTAGTCGGAAAACAGGAGATTGTGCTCCTGGTCCAGTATGGCTACCTTGACAGTGGTGGAGCCGATGTCAATGCCGCAGGCCATGGTCTTGTCTGTATATTTGTGTTCCATGAGATCGTCCTTCCTATATTATGCTAAAGTGAGTGTCGACATGCAATGACATTCCAAGACATTATAGTACAATGGGCTGCAAAATGCAAATAGCAAAAGCTGTGAAAACTTTCTTAAAAAACTGATTTTTGTATTAAACTTGGAAAAGTCTGGTTTACTTATGGGGCGGGGGATGGTAGAATGTACCTGTGCGGTCGCCTGTCCCCACCCTTTTTCAGTCTATTTTTGCAGGGGAAGAGATATGCGGACAAGGGGCCGGTTTTTGAGGCACTTTTTGAGTGGTGCACAGTGGGAGGATTGGACGAGATGAGCAATTTTGAGAAAAAATATGGAAAGTATGCGGTCAGGAACCTGTCCCTGATGCTGATTATGTGCTATGTGGTGGGCTATGTGATAAGCCTGATCAACCAGGATTTCCTTTATTATCTGACGCTGAATCCCTATGCCATAATTCATGGGCAGGTCTGGAGGCTGTTCACCTGGATCGTGGTGCCGCCCTCATCCCTGGATCCCTTTACCATAATTATGCTGCTTTTTTACTATAATATAGGAACCAGCCTGGAGCGAACCTGGGGCACCTACCGCTACAATGTGTACCTGTTTTCAGGCATCCTGTTCACCATACTGGGGAGTTTTGTCTGGCTGGGTTACTATTATTTAAATGGCGGCGGCAGCATCAGCACGGTGGTGGTAAGGGAGGTGTTTCAGCAGTACTCCCGATTGTTTAACACTTATTATATCAATATGTCCATTTTCCTGGCTTTTGCCGCCACATTCCCGGATGTGCAGGTGCTTTTGATGTTCCTTATCCCGGTGAAAGTGAAATGGATGGGAGTTCTCTACGGCCTGGTGCTGCTGTATGACTTTATTTTTGTGCCCAGTATGGAAATCCGGATTGCCATTGTCTCCTCGCTGCTGAATTTTATTATCTTTTTCTTCCGTTCCAGAAACCATATTCACATGTCTCCCAGGCAGGTGAAGCGGAGGGTGGAGTTCAGGCAGGATATCCGGCGGGCTTCCAAGGTGACAAAGCATAAATGCGCCGTGTGCGGACAGACGGAGGATGATGATCCCGACCTGGAGTTCCGCTTCTGCTCCAAGTGCAACGGCAACTATGAATACTGTCAGGCCCACCTGTTCACACATACCCATGTAAAGTGAGAGGGGGAGTCGGGGCATGTGCCCGGGAGGATTGACGCCGGATGAGGGATGATGTTTCAAAGGAAGTGCTGTTTGCACAAAAATTAGAAAAGATATGCCGGACTGCCAGGGATCAGGGGAATTGTGTCAGCACAGAGCAGGTGGCGGCGGAATTTGCGGAGCTGAATCTTGGCAGTGAAAAGCTGCAGATGGTGCTGGACTATCTGCTGGAGCGCAGGATCGCCATTGACGAACCGGGGGATCCTGACAGTTTTCTGACAGATTCCGAAAAAAATTACTTAAAGGACTACCTGGAGGGACTTGCCGCCCTGCCTGTCTGCAGCAGAAGGGAGCGGGAGGCGCTGGTCCGGGCTGCCATGACAGGGGAGAAAGGGGCCAGGCAGCGCCTGACGGAGAGCTTTCTGCCGGAGGTTGCGGACATGGCCAGGCTCTACGCCGGGCAGGGAGTGTTTGTGGAGGATTTGGTGGGAGAGGGCAATGTGGCCCTGGCGGCGGCAGTGGACGGACTCCGGGGTACGGAGGAGCCCTCTAAGGTGCCGGGGTTTCTGGCAAGGCAGATTATGGATGCCATGGAGGAACTGGTTCGGGAGTGCGCGGCCAACGCCAGGATGGATAAGAAGGCGGAGGAGCGGGTGAACCAGGTGGCGGACAAAGCCAGGGAACTGGCAGGGGAGCTGCGCAGGAAGGTGACGCCGGAGGAGCTGTCCCGGGAGACCGGCATGTCCCTGAAAGCGGTTCAGGACGCTCTGCGCATGAGCGGCTTTAAGATAGAGGATATAGAGTATGCAGAAGACGATCTATGAGGACTATAAATACAGTATGCAGGATGTGGGAAGGGTCTATGTGGGCTGTAAATATACTCTGGGAGAGCTGCTGGAGGCGGAGGAAGTAAGCTTTAAATTTCGCCTGGTGGTACAGAGACATATCCTTCCTGAGGGGGACAGGGAGGACACCCTGGAAACCCATCTGTACTATCTGTCCCGGGAGAGTTTTCTGGTAAAGATCTATCAGCAGCTGAAGGCCCGGGTGAAGGTAAATGTGATCCAGGAGAAAAAAGGCATTCTGGGAGGCCGGGCACAGAAACAGTATGTGACAAAGCAGATGGGGGTGGAAGAGCTGGCGGCCCTGTCCCCGAAGGAAAAGGAGCAGGTGGGGCTTGTGATCCAGGAAATTTCCGTGAGTAAACTGGCCCTGTCGGCGTTTTGAAGTTTGACAGAGATTATAATACAAGGAGAAAGTGATGAGAGTAGAAGATTTATCCAGTTATGAGATCATTGAAAGGGGCCGGATCGAGGATATCGACAGTGTCACATATCTGTGCAGGCATAAGAAGACAGGGGCAAGGGTGGCTCTTGTGTCCAATGACGATGAGAACAAGGTGTTCTATATCAGTTTCCGCACCACTCCCAAGGATTCCACCGGCGTGGCCCACATTCTGGAGCACTCTGTGCTCTGCGGTTCCCGGGAATTTCCGGTGAAGGATCCTTTTATTGAGCTCTGCAAAGGATCCCTGAACACTTTTCTGAACGCCATGACTTATCCCGATCACACAGTCTATCCGGTGGCAAGCTGCAATGACAAGGACTTCCAGAACCTGATGCATGTGTACCTGGACGCGGTTTTTTACCCCAATATCTATGGGAACGAGGCCATCTTCCGCCAGGAGGGATGGCATTATGAGCTGGACGAGGCGGGCGAACTCACATACAACGGTGTGGTTTACAATGAGATGAAGGGGGCTTTCTCCTCCCCGGACGGCGTGCTGTACAGGGAGATTCTCACCGCACTGTATCCCCACACCACCTATGGCTGCGAGTCCGGGGGGGATCCGGAGGTGATTCCCGAGCTGACCTATGAACAGTTTCTGGATTTCCACAGGACTTATTATCATCCTTCCAACAGCTATATCTATCTGTATGGAAATATGGATATGGCGGAGAAGCTGGACTTTATCGACAAGCAGTATCTGTCCGCCTACGAGGCCCTTTCCGTGGAATCCCAAGTGACCAGGGAGCCGGTTTTCAGCGCACCCGGGCGCAGGGTCAGGGAGTATTCTGTGAGCGAGGGACAGAACTTGGAGGAGAGCACATACCTGGCCTGGAATCTCTCTGTGGGAGACAGTCTGGATCGGGAGCTGTGCGCTGCATTCCAGATTCTGGACTTTGCTCTCTGCAGTGTGCCCGGGGCTCCGCTGAAGCAGGCTCTCATAGACAGGAACATCGGCAAGGATGTGTTCAGCATATATGACAACGGTGTAAAGCAGCCTTACTTCAGCGTGGTGGCCAAGGGCACTTCTGCGGACAGGGAGCAGGAATTTCTGGATACCATCCGGCAGGTGCTCAGGGACATTGTGAAGGATGGATTTGACAGAAAATCCCTTCTGGCGGCCATCAACCACTATGAGTTCCGGCATCGGGAGGCGGATTTCGGCAGAACGCCCAAGGGGCTCCAGTACGGTATCCGGGTGCTGGACAGCTGGACTTACGACGATTCTCTGCCCTTTGTGCACCTGGAGATGAACGACACTTATGGGGCGCTGCGCCGGAAGGCCGAGGAGGGGTATTTTGAAGGGCTGGTGGAAAAATACCTGCTGAATAATCCTCACGAGGCCATGCTGGTGCTGCTGCCCAAAGCAGGGCTTGCCCTGGAGCAGGAGGCGGCGCTGAAGGAGAAGCTTGCGGAGCGGAAAAAGCGCATGTCCCAGAAGGAGCTGGAGGATATCCGCAGCATGATGGATGCCCTGGAGGAATTCAGGGAGCGGGAGGATGCCCCGGAGGATCTGGCCAGAATTCCCCTTCTCTCCAGGGAAGATCTGAAGCGGGAGGCGGAGCCATTTTACAATGAGGAGCGGACCCTGGGGGGTGTTCCTGCGCTGTTCCACAGGGTGCACACCAACGGCATCGGATATCTGAGGCTGATCTTCAAGGTGCAGGATATTCCGGCGGAGTATTTTCCCTATATCAGCACGCTGAAAAATATGTTCTGCAACCTGAATACAGAGCATTATTCCTATGGGGAGCTGTGCAACGAGATCAATCTTTCCACGGGGGGGATTTTTGCGGTGCAGAACCTCTACCAGAAGGAGGGAAAAGAGGAGAGTCTGCTCACGGTGGAGATTGCAGGCAAGGCCCTTTCAGGCAGTCTGGGCAGGGCTCTGGAGCTGATGCAGGAGATGATTCTGACCAGCGACTTTGGAGATGCCAAGCGCCTGCGGGAGGTTCTGGCGGAGAATAATTCCAGGATGCGGGAACACATGCAGGAGTCAGGGCACAGCGTGGCCGTGCAGAGGGCTCTTTCCTACAGCTCGGTTAGAGAGGCGATTTCGGAGGAGCTGAACGGAATCTCCAATTTCCGTCTCACCACCTGGCTGGAGGAGCATTTTGAGGAAGAGGCGGGGAACCTGACGGACAAACTCACCGCTCTGAGCCGGATGATCTTCCGCCCGGAGAATCTGGTTGTGGATTTCACCGGGGACCAGGAGGTATTTGAAAGTCTGGAAGGGGCTGTGGCTGCCCTGAAGGAGAAGCTGTATACCTGCCAGGTGGAGCGGGGGAACTATGTGCCGGAAGTTTCCAGGAAGAACGAGGGCTTTATGACCTCGGGACAGGTGCAGTATGTGTGCCGTGGAGGAAATTTTGCGAAAAAGGGCCTGCCCTATACGGGGGTTCTGAATGTGCTTCAGGTGATGCTGGGGTATGAGTATCTGTGGGTGAAAGTCCGTGTGAAGGGCGGGGCTTACGGGTGCATGTGCGATTTCTACCGGGACGGAAACTGCTATTTTGTGTCCTATAGGGATCCGAATCTGGGCCAGACCATTGAGGTGTACCAGGAGGCGGCCCAGTTCCTGGCCGACTATCAGGGCAGCGAAAGAACTTTGACCCAGTATGTAATCGGCACATTCAGCTTCATGGATGTTCCCCTGACGGCGGAGGCCAAAGGGCGCCGTTCCAGGGATGCCTATTTCAGAGAGCTTACCTATGACATGGTGCAGAAAATGCGGGATGAGGTTCTGAACGCCACTGCAGAGGATATCCGTGGCCTGGCGGACTATGTGAGAGCCTTTATGGAGGAAGATTGTCTCTGCGTGGTGGGAAGCGAGCAGAAAATTAAAGCAGAGTCAGATAGATTTATGAAGATCGAGAACCTTTTCTAGAATTTTTCGTCAGTATTGTCAGACGAAACCAGAAGAGACCGGGGCGTACCCATGGCGGAGTGCCCCGGTTTTTCCGCCGGGAGACCTTTTCGGTTTTTGCGTAAGGCTTCTCTTGCGTCTCCGAAGGAATCGGAATGTTTCCCGGCGGGAACCAGGAAAGGGAAAGGTGGCAGGGATGAAGAGGACAAGTGGGAAAAGATTGCTGGCCGGGCTTATGTGTGCGGGAGTCATTTTGACTCTGGCAGGCTGTGGGGCCGGCTCCGGAGGCAGCAGATGGACTGACGGCTCCGGGGCGGGAGACTCCTACCAGGACGGGAATCTTGAGGTGAGCGCTGAGGACACGGGGTACGGAACCATGGGGACCGGCGGCGGGCCGGGGGAAACCTCAGGGAGCCAGGACTCCGGGGTCCGGGACGCCCGCAAGCTGGTGGAGACAGTGAATCTGGAGGTGGAAACCAGGGAGTTTGAGCAGCTGATGACCGCCCTGGAGAGCCGTGTGGGGGAACTGGGCGGCTATATAGAGAGCATGAACACCTACAACGGCAGCCGCTATTCGGGGGAGGGCGCCGTCCGGAATGCATCCCTGACCGTCCGCATTCCCCAGGGAAATCTGCGGGGATTTCTGGAGACCGTGTCCAACGTGGGCAATATTGTCAGGCGTTCCGAGGATGTGAAGGATGTCACCCTGTCCTATGTGGACATGGAAAGCCGCAGGGATACTCTTCGGGTGGAGCAGTCAAGGCTTCTGGAGTTCCTGGACAAAGCTCAGACGGTGGAGGAGATTATTACCCTGGAGGAGAGGCTTTCCGAGGTGCGCTATCAGCTGGAGAGCATGGAGTCCCAGCTGCGCACCCTTGACAATCTGGTTGATTACAGTACGGTATATATCAGTATCTCCGAGGTACAGGAGCTGACGCCAGTGGAGGAGCCCACGGCGGGGGCCAGAGTCAGGGACGGCTTCCTGAAAAGCCTGGAGAATATCCGCTGCGGATTTGTGGAGCTGGGGATCTGGTTTGCGGTGAAACTTCCCTACTTTGTGCTCTGGGGAGCGGTGCTGTTTGTGGTGATACTGCTTCTGCGCAGACGCCGCAGGCGGCTGTATGGGAATAAGGAGGAGAAAAAGAAAGATGGACCAAAAGAAAATATATAAGGCGGGTTTTGTCACTCTCATCGGCAGGCCCAATGTGGGGAAATCCACGCTGATGAACCAGCTGATCGGGCAGAAGATCGCCATCACTTCCCCGAAGCCCCAGACCACCCGCAGCCGTGTCCGAACGGTGCTCACCACTCAGGAGGGGCAGATTGTGTTTTTGGATACGCCCGGCATTCACAAGGCCAAGAACAAGCTGGGCGATTATATGGTGAGCACGGCGGAGCACACTCTGGAGGAGGCGGATCTGATCCTGTGGCTTGTGGAACCCTCTAATTTCATCGGCGCAGGGGAGCGCCATATCCTTGAGCAGCTGAAGAAGGTAAAAAGACCGGTGTTTCTGGTGATCAACAAGATTGACACCGTGAAAAAGGAGGCGCTGCTGTCTTTTATAGACACTTACCGCAGGGAACTGGATTTCAAGGAGATTGTGCCCGTTTCGGCTCTGAAGGGGGACAATACGGATGAGCTGGTAAAATGCATATTCCAGTATCTTCCAGAAGGGTATCCCTTCTTTGATGAAGACACTGTCACAGATCAGCCCATGCGTCAGATTGTGGCGGAACTGGTGCGGGAAAAAGCTCTGCGCCGTCTGGAGGAGGAGATTCCCCATGGCATTGCGGTGAGCATAGAGAGCATGAAGGAGAGAGGAAAGATCTGCCATATCGACGCGGTGCTGGTGTGTGAAAAGGACTCCCACAAGGGTATCATTATCGGCAAAGGCGGCGCCATGCTCCGCCAGATCGGCTCCGAGGCCCGAAAGGAGATCGAGGAGATGCTGGAGATGCAGGTAAATCTGCAGCTGTGGGTGAAAGTGAAGAAGGACTGGCGGGACAGCGATTTTCTTCTGAAAAATTTCGGCTACGATCCCAGAGAGCTTTCCGGCAGGGGACGGAAAGGGCAGGGCGTATAAGAAAGTAAAAAAATGCAGACTCTAAGAGTACATGTGAGAGAAGGCTCTGTGGGGCATCTCACAATCGGAACAGCCTGTGCCCTGAGGGCCGGGCCGGTACAGTGAAGATACGCAGGAGGATGCATGGATGGAAGAAATGTACTGGAAGCAGTTTGAGAACAGCGGCAGGATTGAGGACTATCTGTCCTTCCGCTCCAGCATATACTCTCATATGATGAGTGAAGCATCGTGTGACGGCAGCTCTGGAATATTAAAAAGCAGGGATGGCGCCTCTGGAATGATAAAAAACGGGGATGACATTTCCGGAACCATGAAGGGCGTGGCTGACACCTCTGGAATGAGGAAGCATATGTCAGACAGTGACAGGGGGATGGATAGGCCGTCAATGGGCGGGATGACGTGAATCGGTACTGGTGCTGGCAGAATGGGCAGATCACGGGGGCGGAGAAATCGACCATGCGGGAATATATATGGATGACGGGAATTGTGCTGAAACAGTCTCCGGTGGGAGAATATGACAGACATATCAGTCTTTTGACCAGGGAGAGGGGAAAAATATCTGCTTTTGCCAGGGGGGCCAGGAAACCGGGCAGTCGCCTTTCGGCGGCTGCCAGCCCTTTCTCCTTTGGCAGTTTCAGGCTCTATGAGGGCAGGAATTCCTACACCCTTGCGGAGGCGGATATTCAGAATTACTTTGAAGCCCTTCGGAATGATTATGTGGGAGCCTGCTATGGCATGTATTTTGCCGAGGTGGCAGATTACTATACCAGGGAAAACAACGATGAGAGTCAGATGCTGAAGCTGCTCTATCAGTCCCTGCGGGCGCTGGGGGCTCCTGCGCTTCCCAATCCCCTGGTGCGGTGCATTTTTGAGTGCAAGGCCCTGGTGGTGAACGGGGAATTCCCCGGCCCGCCCCAGGGGGAGCCCCTGGAGGAGTCCACGGTCTATACCCTGGAGTACATAGCGGCCAGTCCCATAGAGAAACTTTATACCTTCAACGTGACGGACACGGTTCTTTCCCAGCTTCAGAGGGTCTGCGGGGGATATATGAAGCAGATTGTGGGGCGGGATTTTAAAAGCCTGGAGGTTCTGAAAACTCTGTGTTGAAAAAAAGTCCTGTTTTTGATACAATACCTTAGGTAAAGCATTGTTTTTTGAAAATTTGCTTTGGAAAGGTATAAGGCAGAGCTGTCTGCGCCTCAGGACCTGGGGTTTTGGTGCGGGATATGGGAAAATTTGTTAAGGTCGCCTGTCTCTTTCTTTGTTTTCTGGTTCTGACAGGCTGTGGAGCAGGGGTGCCGGATACCATTGAGGCCCCCACCATACTGGTGGAAAAAAAAGGGCGGATCACCCTGTGGCAGGTGGGGGAATTCAGCAGGGACGACTATATTCTCTCGGAGCTTCAGACCTTTGCCCAGGAGGAAACGGCGCAGTTCAACCTGTCCAGGGGTGTGGACGGCGCGGTGACACTGGAGAGCGTGGAGATGCAGGAGGACAGTTCCCTGGCGGTGGTTAAATATCAATTTGACGGATGGGAGAGCTGCACCCGGTTCTGCGGGGAGGTCTTCTTTTTCGGCACGGTGAAAGAGGCAGTGCGGCAGGGATTTTCCGCCGGGGTGGCGCTCACCGGTGTGAAGGACGGCGCGCAGGTGCCGGAAAGCCAGCTGGCCCAGTGGACGGACCGCAGTCTTGTGGTTACGGACATGAAGGCAAATATATACTGCTCAGGCACCGTAACCCATGTGAGCAGCGGGGCGGTGCTGAACAAGGACGGGAGCGTGGACACTTCCGGCGTGGAGGGCCTTGTATACATCCTGCTGAAATAGGGGCAGGTTAAGAAAGGGATGGATATTATGGAAAAGACAATGGAAAAAATCGTGGCTCTGGCCAAGGCCAGGGGATTCGTGTACCCGGGCTCGGAGATATACGGCGGTCTTGCCAACACCTGGGATTACGGCAATCTGGGTGTGGAGCTGAAAAACAATGTAAAGAAGGCCTGGTGGCAGAAGTTTGTGCAGGAGAATCCCTACAATGTGGGTGTGGACTGCGCCATTCTCATGAATCCCCAGACCTGGGTGGCCAGCGGGCATCTGGGCGGGTTTTCGGATCCCCTCATGGACTGCCGGGAGTGCCATGAACGCTTCAGGGCCGACAAGCTCATCGAGGATTTCTGTGCGGAAAAGGGGGAGGAGCTGAAGGAAAGCGTGGACTCCTGGACCCAGGAGCAGATGAAGGAATTTGTGGAGGAACGCAATATTCCCTGCCCCAGCTGCGGAAAGCATAATTTTACCGATATCCGTCAGTTCAACCTGATGTTTAAGACTTTCCAGGGAGTGACAGAGGATGCGAAAAATGTGGTGTATCTGCGCCCGGAGACGGCCCAGGGCATTTTTGTGAATTTTAAAAATGTGCAGAGGACTTCCCGGAAAAAGATTCCCTTCGGCATCGGGCAGATCGGCAAGGCTTTCCGCAATGAGATCACCCCGGGCAACTTTACCTTCCGCACCCGGGAGTTTGAGCAGATGGAGCTGGAGTTCTTCTGTGAGCCAGGCACGGATCTGGAGTGGTTCCAGTACTGGAGGGGATTCTGCAGGGACTGGCTGCTCTCTCTGGGGATGAAGCAGGAAGAACTGCGGCTTCGTGACCACAGCCCCGAGGAGCTGTGCTTCTACAGCAAGGGCACTACGGACATTGAGTTCCTTTTCCCCTTTGGCTGGGGCGAGCTGTGGGGCATTGCGGACAGGACGGATTATGATCTGACACAGCATGCCAACACTTCCGGGGAGGATATGTCCTACTTTGATGATGAGAAGAAGGAAAAATATGTCCCCTATGTGGTGGAGCCTTCTCTGGGAGCCGACCGTGTGGTTTTGGCTTTCCTCTGCGCCGCCTACGACGAGGAGGAGCTGGAGGGCGGGGATATGCGCACGGTGCTGCGTTTCCATCCGGCCCTGGCGCCGGTGAAGATCGGTGTGCTGCCCCTTTCCAAGAAGCTGGGAGAAGGCGCGGAGAAGATCTATGCGCAGCTCTCCAAAAAATACAACTGTGAATACGATGACAGGGGGAATATCGGCAAGAGATACCGCCGCCAGGACGAGATCGGCACACCCTTCTGCGTCACCTACGATTTTGACTCGGAGACGGACGGCTGTGTGACAGTGCGTTTCAGGGATTCCATGGCCCAGGAGAGAGTGGCGGTGGAGAATCTGGATGCCTATTTTGCGGACAAATTCATGTTTTAGCCATGGGTGAAGGCGAGGAGCAGAAGAATTCTTCTGCTCCCTTTTGTGGTGGTGAGGCGAAGATAAGAGGCTTACAGCGAGGGGCAGTGTCCTGTGGTTAGGGACTGTGAGAAAGGCGGCAGGCGGCAGCGTCCTGTGGTTCGGCTGGGTGTGACAGGGGTCTGCAGCCGATGGAGGTGAAGATGGATCAGAAGTGGAGAGACGCATTTCGGATACTGGGGATAGTGAACAATGAGGACGGGCAGTTCGCCCTGGACGAGAGGACGGTCAAAGAGGCTTACAGGAGAAAACTGGCGGGCACGAATCCGGAGGATGATCCGGAGGGATTTAAGCGTCTGCGCCGGGCGTACGAGGATGCCTGCAGATTTCTTCGGGAACAGGAGGACCCTGAGGAAGAGGAGCAGGACACCACCCCTTCGGGCCTGTGGGTTAAAAGGGCCGGGGAGATTTACGGCAATATCCGCAGCCGCCAGGATGAGAGTCTGTGGAAGGATCTTTTTGACGACGATCTCTTTTTGTCCCTGGAGGAGGAAGAGAACTGCCGTCAGAAGCTGCTTCAGTTTCTCATGAATCATTACAAACTGCCCACCAGGATCTGGAAGCTGCTGGACCGAAAGCTTTCCATTGTGAGCGACGCCAAGGCTCTGCGGGAAAAATTTCCGCCCAACTTCATGCGCTACTGCCTGGACCGGTGCGAGCGGGGGGAGGATGTGGAGTTCAGCCAGTTTGAGGGCCCGGAGGAGGGAGACTATGATGCATTTTTACTGTGCTATGACCGCTGCTGGCAGGCGCTGCATGAAAAAAATCTAAAGGAGGCTCTTGAACAGCTGGAGAGCGCCGACACTCTGGGCATCCGGCATCCCGTCATGGAAGTATGCCGGGCCTGTCTGGAGGTGGAGCAGGGCAGGTGGGAGGAAGCCGCGGCCATGATGGAAAAACTGCTCCGGGAACATCCGGATGACGGAATGGTCTGTTATAATGCCGCGGAAATGTTCTGGGCCCAGGGGGAGGAGAAGAAAGATGACCGGCTGAGAGAGAGGGCCGTGGAACTGTACAGGAAGCTGAAGCAGGAGAACGACTCCCACTACATGGCCAACATGCGCCTGACGGAATGGCTTTACAGCCAGAAGGAGTATAAGGAGGCAAAAAAATGCGCCGAGAAAGTTCTCGCAAACGGCTGCAGCGACGATTTTATGGAGCTGCTCTCCAAGATCAACATCAACATTGAGAAGGAGCTGGAGGCAAAACCGCCGACTTTTGATGTGTGCCTGGAGCTGTGCTGGTGTTATCTGCAGGACGGCAAATTTGCCCGGGGAATCAGACTGGCTCAGTCAATCCAGGAGAGTCTGCCCCAGGATCGGGACGCGGAGTTCAAGGGACTTATGGCAAAGCTCTATGTGGAGCAGGGTGATTATGAGGACGCTGTAGAGATGACCCGGAAATGGGAGGCTGCCCTGGAGGAGAAGCTTGCAGAGGGCAGCAGCGACGAGGAAAAGGATCGGGACAGGCTGCGCCAGGTTCATCTGATCCGCATGCAGTGTTTTCACAGTCTGGGCTATAAGGAGGAGAAGTACTTTGCCCGCGCGGTGGAGGAGGGGGAAAGCGTGCTCACAGGGGATATGAAAGATTTCAATATCCTTATGGAGCTTGCGCTGCTCTGCACGGAGATGGGGGAGTATGAGAAAAGCCTGGAGATCTCCCAGAAGCTGGTGGACGAGTATCAGATCTTTGCCGCCTATGCCTACTCCATGGAGGCCTACAGAAAGCAGCTCAACGCCGGAGGCGTGGTGCGCACCGCCACTCAGTGTATCAGATATTTTCCAAATTTTGCCAAGGCTTATGAATACCTGGCCAAGGTTTATCTGGATCTGCAGTGCAAGGAGGATCTGGAGGCGGTCCTGGGGGATGCGGCGAAAAACGGGGTGAAGAGCCCTATACTGGATGCCTATGCCTTTCAGAGGAACCATCCTGCCATGGAGACAGGCCAGCTTAACAGCGCTCTGAAGGAGTTCCGCAGAAAGTATCTGAGGGCGGTGGAAGAAGGGGATATGGAAGCCTACAAGGAGGGGCTGCCCATCCTGACGGAATACCTGTACCATTATCCCGATGACTTTATGCTTGTGGAGCGGGGGATTTTCCACAGAGCGGCCCGCCGCTACCAGGAGGCCAGGGAAGATTTTGAGAAGGCCCTTTACATCAACCCTTCCAATCCCTATGCCTTTAACGGGCTGAGCTTTGTGTACAAGTACCTGGGGGATTATGAGAGAGCCCTTGTCTTTCTGAAAAAGGCTATTCTGTACATGGATGAAGAGATGTCCCCGGTGATCTACACGGATATGGGAAATCTGTATTCCCTTCTGGGCTGTTATCAGAAGGCTCTGGAAGCCTACAGGCAGTATGAGAAACTGGCGGGGGAGAACAAAAATATCTGGTTTGGGGACAATCTGGCAGAGTGCCTGTCCCGGGTGGGAGAGTATGAGGAGGCGTCCAATGTCTACCAGCGCTATCACAGGGGTGATGTTCACACCAGATATCAGAGGCTGATGGACATGTACATTGAGGCGGGAAATGAGGCTCAGGTCCGCCGCCTGGCGGCGCTCTGGGGGGAAGAGCTGGGGATGGATCCTGTGCATGGCACTCTCAGGGCAGTAAAGCGTTTCCTGTCCCGCACGCAGATGTCGGAGAAAGAGAAAAATGCCCGCATGGAATATTTTTGCTGCATGGGCTGGGTGGAGCTGGTGTTCGGGGACAAAACCGCCGCCCTGAAGGCTTTCGACAACATGTTGAAGGAGGGCATTCAGGAGGAATTTATGGAGGGGAAGATTGCCGACGCGGTTTTTGCCTGCATTCTGTGCGGAGATGAGAAGACGGGTAGAAAATATGCTCTGCGGCTGAAGGAATGGCTGAACAGAGAGAAAGCCAGCGCTGAACACAGGTATTACAGTCGGGAAAAAGGGCATCTGCATCTGGAGTTTCTGGCGGCTTATTATGCAGAAGGGGAGGAAAAGCTGGAAGAAATTCTGGCCAGGGACGAAAAAAGCGCCATCTGCCATTTTTGTACCTGTCCCCTGTGCAAGGAAATGGAAGGCATGCGGATCCTGTATCTGCTCCGCACCGGGCGGAGGGAAGAGGCCCGGGAGAGGCTTCTCGGCAACCTGAAGGTGCAGCCCTGGGATGAGTTCATGCTGGCCATAAAGCATATTATGTTTGGCGGGCAGGAGTGACGCGGTGGATTTTTTGCAGACATAATTTTTACCAAAACGTATTTTTCCAGTGAAAGTGCCGGAAAGGTGTGCTATAATGCTGAAAGGGTACTGCTTCCCGTGAGGGAGGCTTGTGGTACTGTGTGGACAGGACGGTTCGCCGTCCATGATAAAAGTGGGAGAATGAAGGTTACATAATGATAGTAGGAATTGATTTAGGTACTACCAACAGTCTGGTGGCATATTTTACAGAGGAAGGGCCGAAGATCATCCCCAACAGGCTGGGCAGGAACCTGACGCCTTCCGTGGTGAGCGTGGACGGGGAGGGCAATGTGTATGTGGGAGAGACGGCCAGGGAGCGCATGAGCCTGTATCCGGACACGGTGGCCCAGACGTTCAAGCGGAACATGGGTACGGAGCGGGATTATGTCCTCAGCGGCAGGCATTTCCGGCCTGAGGAGCTGTCCAGTCTGGTGCTTCGTTCTCTGAAGGAGGACGCGGAGAGTTATCTTGGGGAGGAAGTGACCGAGGCGGTCATCAGTGTCCCGGCCTATTTTGACGACAAAAGGCGCAAGGCCACCATGCGCGCAGGAGAACTGGCGGGCCTGAAGGTGGAGAGGATGATCTCGGAGCCCACGGCGGCGGCGGTGGCCTACGGCCTCTATGACAAAGAACAGGACACCCGTTTCCTGGTGTTTGACCTGGGTGGGGGCACTTTTGACGTTTCCATTTTGGAGCTGTACCACAATATCCTGGAGGTGCGCGCCGTGGCAGGGGACAACTACCTGGGCGGTGAGGATTTTACAGAAGTGATGGTAAAGCTTTTTCTTCAGAAGGCGAAGATGCAGCTGCAGAATCTCTCCGAGAAGGAGCAGGCGCGGCTGTACCGGGAGGCGGAGAAGGCCAAGTGCAGTTTAAGCCAGGGGGAGGAGGCCCGCATCAGCTTTCTGTACCACGACAAGACACTGGAAGAACATATTACATACAGGGACTATGAGGACGCATGCGAAGAGCTGCTGATGAAGATCCGGGGGCCTGTGAAGAAAAGTCTGGCGGACGCAGGGCTGAAATTGGGGGATATCGACGAGGTGCTGCTGATCGGTGGAGCCACCAGACTTTCCATTGTGCGGGATTTTCTCATCCGGCTTTTCCGCAAATTCCCTGACACAAAGCTCAACCCGGACGAGACGGTGGCTCTTGGGGCGGCGGTCCAGGGAGCCATGAAGGAACGCCGGGAGGAAGTGAAGGAGGTTATCCTGACGGATGTGTGCTCCTTTACCCTGGGCACTGAGGTGGTGGTGGAGTACGACGAGGGCCGTTTTGAGGACGGCAGGTTCTGTCCCATTATTGAGCGGAACACGGTGATCCCTGCCAGCCACACGGAGAGGCTCTACACCGCCAGGGACAACCAGAGCAAGGTGCGGGTGCGGGTGCTCCAGGGGGAGAGCCGTTTTGCCAGAAACAACCTGTTTCTGGGAGAACTGGAGATTGACATTCCCAAGGGCCCCAAGGGCCGGGAAGCCGTGGATGTGACTTACACTTATGACATTAACTCTCTTCTGGAGGTGGAGGTGACAGTGGTGTCCACGGGGGAGAGCCGGAAGATGATTATCAAGGGCCAGAACAATGAGATGACTGAGGAGGAGATCCGCAGGCGCATGGAGGAGCTGGCCTACTTAAAGATTCAGCCCCGGGACTACGAAGAGAACCGTTTGGTGATGACAAGAGCGGAGCGAATGTATGAGGAGGCTCTGGGAGACCGCAGGAAGAGACTTGACCGCTATATTACGGCTTTTGAAGCTGCGCTGCGGAGTGGGGACCATGATGAGATTATGGATGCCAGGGACGCTCTGAACGAGGTGCTGGAGGAAGAGGAGGAGTAGGAAGCGGAAACGATTCTGCACATACCAGCCTGCATAAATGGCAGGAAGGTTTGTGCAGAGTTTTTGATTTTTAGAGAGGGAGGAACCGGGGGGTTCTGTTTTCAAAGACGCTGTAATAGCGGAAGCCGCATTCCCGCAGGGCTTCTGCCGCAGAGGCGAAATGGGCGCCTATTCCTGCCGTGCCGTGGGAGTCGGAGCCCACTGTGATAATCTCACCCCCCAGCTCACGGTAGCGTCTGAGAATTGCCCTGGAGGGATGAAAGTCCCTCAGGCCGCTTTTGATGCCTCCGGTGTTCAGATCCAGGCCCTTTCCCGCCTGGATCAGTGTCTTCAGGATCTCTTCCAGGAGTTCTGCGTATTTTTCATAGGAATAATCCTCGTCTTTCCGGGGAGCATAGCGCAGAATATAGTCCAGGTGTCCGTAGACGTCAAAATCCTGGAAGCAGCGAAGGTTTTCCAGGATGGACTCAAAATATTCCCCAAGGGCTTCCTCCTGGCGGCGGTTTTCAAAAAAACCTGGATACCAGGGGTCTTTTCCATGGCACACATGGGAGGAGCCGATGATAAAGTCAAAGGGGAAAGCCTTGGCCAGAGCGGCATTTTTTTTTGCGCATCCAGGCTGAAGTCCCAGTTCCACCCCCCAGAGCAGGTTTATCTGCCCGGTATATTTTTCCTTCAGGGTGTTCAGGGTCCGGAGATATGCCCCTGTGTCCAGGATAAAGTAGTCCGCCGTCAGGTCGGGGTAGGGGGGATAGTCGAAGTCGTTGTGTTCCGTAAAACACAGGGTCTCCAGGCCCCGGGCGGTTCCCTCCAGGACCATGTCCTCCATGGGGGTGTCTGAGTCCCCGGAGAAGGAAGAGTGCAGATGACAGTCGGCGATGATGGGCATGGCAGGCCTCCTATTCCAGTACCGTTTCTCCAATGCAATTTTTATTCCAGTGCCGTTTCTCCACTGCAATGCCCCTGTGGGGAAGAAAATTCATTGCAGAGAGCGCAGCTGAATTATCTTCCGGGCATTTCCGTTGCGAAACTGATTATTTATTCCAGATTTTATTCCAGTACCGTTTCTCCACTGCAATGCCCTTGCGGGGAAGAAAATTCATCTGCCGAGAGCGCATCTGAATTATCTTCCGGGCATTTCCGTTGCGAAACTGATTATTTTGTTCCTGTCCATCATACCACAGCATCGGTGGAAAAGCAAATCCTGCTAATTCCTGGCAATTCTAAATAATCTGTAAAATTTCCGAAAACTTGGCAATTATTTTTCATTTACATCTTGAATTATGCTGCGAAATTGGGTAAAATATCCTTGCTGATAAAATTTTGACAATCTGACATGTCCTGCAGGGGATGGAGGTTGCCGAAACTTATAAAAATATTAGGAGGAATCTAAAATGGCTGTAAGAGTAGCAATCAATGGTTTTGGCCGTATTGGCCGTCTGGCTTTCAGGCAGATGTTTGATGCGGAAGGGTACGATGTAGTGGCAATCAACGATCTGACCAGCCCCAAGATGCTTGCACACCTGTTAAAGTACGACTCTTCTCAGGGCAAGTACAAGTATGCTGATTCTGTAGTGGCAGGCGAGGACAACATCACGGTAAACGGCAAGACCATCACCATCTACAAGGAAGCCGATGCTTCCAAGCTTCCCTGGGGCGAGCTGAAGGTTGACGTTGTTCTGGAGTGCACCGGATTCTACACCTCCAAGGACAAGGCATCCGCACATATCACGGCTGGTGCACGCAAGGTTGTTATTTCCGCTCCTGCCGGCAATGATCTTCCTACGGTTGTCTACAATGTAAACCACACCACATTGAAGCCTGAGGATACCGTAATTTCCGCAGCTTCCTGCACCACCAACTGCCTGGCTCCTATGGCAAAGGCTCTCAACGACTTTGCAGCTATCCAGAGCGGTATCATGACCACCGTTCATGCTTACACTGGCGATCAGATGATCCTTGACGGACCTCAGAGGAAGGGTGATCTGAGGAGGAGCCGTGCGGGCGCATGCAATATCGTTCCCAACTCCACCGGCGCAGCAAAGGCAATCGGCCTGGTTATTCCTGAACTGAACGGCAAGCTCATCGGCTCCGCACAGCGCGTTCCTACCCCTACAGGCTCCACCACTATCCTTGTGGCTGTTGTCAAGGGTGAGGTTACAAAGGAAGGCATCAATGCAGCTATGAAGGCAGCAGCTACCGAGTCCTTCGCATACAATGAGGACGAGATCGTATCCTCCGATGTGATCGGCAGCACCTATGGCTCCATCTTTGATGCAACCCAGACCATGGTTTCCAAGATGGAAGACGGCAACTCTCTTGTACAGGTTGTTTCTTGGTATGACAATGAGAACAGCTATACTTCCCAGATGGTTCGCACCATCAAGTATTTCAGCGAGCTTGCATAAGAAAAGTATCTTGGCAGGTTTGCAGAAGTCGTTTTGGGTAAGCAGTTTTGCCCGCACCAGGAGGGCTTGCACTTGACAGTCTTTCTGGCAGGACGAAAATCTGTGACGGCCTGGAGGGGTCCGGTCTTAAGGACCGGGCCCCTTTTTGAACGATTCTATCAAGGCATTACTATGTGTGTATATGGAGGATTTAAAAAATGGGCTTAAACAAGAAATCCGTTGATGACATCAACGCAAAGGGCAAGAGGGTACTGGTCAGGTGTGATTTCAATGTTCCTCTGAAGAATGGTGAGATTACTGACGAGACCCGTATTGTGGCAGCAATGCCCACCATCCAGAAGCTGATTAACGACGGCGGCAAGGTGATTCTCTGCTCTCATTTGGGCAAGGTAAAAAATGGCCCCAACGAGGGTGAATCTCTTGCACCGGTGGCAAAGAGGCTTTCCGAGAAGCTTGGCAGGGAAGTTGTATTTGTTGCAGACTATAATGTAACCGGCGAGGCTGCCACCAAGGCTGTGGAAGCTATGAAAGAGGGAGATGTGGTGCTGCTGCAGAACACTCGTTTCCGTGGCAAGGAGGAGACCAAGAACGGCGAGGAGTTCAGCAAGGAGTTGGCTGACCTGGCTGATCTGTATGTGTGCGACGCCTTTGGATCTTCCCACAGGGCACATGCTTCCGTGGAGGGTGTTACCAAGTGCATTACCGCAAAGGGCGGCGAGAACGCAGTGGGCTACCTGATGCAGAAAGAGATCAATTTCCTGGGCAATGCGGTGGAGAACCCTGTAAGGCCTTTCGTGGCTATACTGGGCGGCGCAAAGGTTGCTGACAAGCTGAATGTTATCTCCAACCTGCTTGAGAAATGCGATACTCTGATTATCGGCGGCGGTATGGCTTATACTTTCCTGAAGGCTCAGGGGTATGAGATCGGCAAGTCCCTGGTGGACAATGAGAAGATCGACTACTGCAAGGAGATGCTTGAGAAAGCGGAGAAGCTTGGCAAAAAGCTGCTGCTTCCTGTGGACTCTGTTACCGTGGCTGCTTTCCCCAACCCCATTGACGCTCCCATTGAGACGGAAGTATGCGGCGTGGACACCATGCCTGCAGACAGGGAGGGCTGCGATATCGGTCCTAAGACCGCAGAGATGTACGCTGAGGCAGTGAAGAGCGCTAAGACCGTTGTATGGAACGGCCCCATGGGCGTGTTCGAGAATCCTACCCTGGCAGCAGGTACCATTGCTGTGGCAAAGGCTCTGGCTGAGACAGATGCCACCACAATTATCGGCGGCGGCGACTCCGCAGCTGCTGTAAACCAGCTGGGCTTCGGCGACAAGATGAGCCATATTTCTACCGGCGGCGGCGCATCCCTGGAATTCCTTGAGGGTAAAGTTCTCCCCGGCGTGGCAGCAGCAGACGACAAATAGAAGTAGAGTAACTGCGGTATCAGGCTAAAACAGTTTCGGAACGGAAATGCTAAGGGCATTGAAGAGAAGAAACGGAACTTAAAATAGAGGAAAAATCATGGCTAGAAAGAAAATTATTGCCGGAAACTGGAAGATGAATATGACTCCCAGCGAGGCAGTGGAACTGATTAATACATTGAAGCCCCTTGTAAAAAATGATGATGTAGACGTGGTATTCTGCGTGCCCGCTATTGACATCATCCCTGCAATGGAGGCAGCAAAGGGCACCAATATCCAGATCGGTGCCGAAAATATGTATTTCGAGGAGAAGGGTGCTTACACAGGGGAGATTTCTCCCGCAATGCTTGTGGATGCCGGTGTGAAGTATGTTATTATCGGCCATTCCGAGAGAAGAGAGTATTTTGCGGAGACAGATGAGACTGTGAACAAGAAAGTCCTGAAGGCTTTTGAACACAGCATTACTCCCATTGTCTGCTGCGGTGAGACTTTGACTCAGAGGGAGCAGGGTGTGACCATTGACTTTGTGCGTCAGCAGATCAAAATCGCATTCCTGAATGTGACTGCAGAACAGGCAGCTTCCGCCGTTATCGCTTATGAGCCTATCTGGGCTATCGGCACAGGCAAGGTGGCTACCACCGAGCAGGCTCAGGAAGTGTGCAAGGCGATCCGTGACTGCATGGCAGAAATCTATGATGATGCCACAGCAGCGGCTGTCCGTATCCAGTATGGTGGGTCCGTTTCCGCATCCAATGCAGCGGAGCTGTTTGCACAGGCGGACATCGACGGCGGCCTGGTGGGCGGCGCTTCCTTGAAGCCGGATTTTGGCAAGATTGTGAATTATAAGTAATTTTTGCGGAAAAGAGCTTTTTCCAATCTGATTTGGGAGGGTCATTTGTAGAGAATACAAATGGCCCTTTTAAACTTATTCTAATGGCAGAGACAGGGGATCTTTGTGGCAAGGCAGATCTTATAGGTCAGGAGAATAAGACAATGGGTCAGATGAGATAATTCTGTCTGGCGAAGAGGTTCACAGATATAGAGGAGGCAGGGTATGAGGAAACCGTTACCCATAGGCGTTGATAATTTTAAAAAAGTAATAAAAGAATATTATTATAACGATAAATCAATGTTACTCAAAGAACTGCTGGACCTGAAAGGGGAAATAAATCTGTTTATGTCTGTGCCAGGTTACAGGGAAAAAGGTGGTTATACTGATAGACGAGTATGATGTGCCCTTGGAAAACGCCTATTTTAGAGGATTTTATGGCCAGATGGTTGATTTTATCCGCTCTTTGTTTGAATCCGTGCTGAAAACCAATGTTTACCTGCAGTTTGCAGTGATAACAGGATGTCTTCGTATTTCCAAGGAGAGTATTTTTACCGGACTGAATCACCTGAAAATTATTTCTGTTCTTGACCGTCAATATAGTGAGTATTTCGGGTTCACTGAACAGGAGGTACAGCGGATGATGGCAGACTACGGTGTAGAGAGCCGTTTTACTGTTATGAAGGAGTGGTACGATGGGTATATGTTTGGTGATAGAGAAGTCTACAATCCCTGGAGTGTGATTAATTATCTGTATGACCTTAGAACGAATATTGACGCATTTCCGCGTCCTTACTGGGTCAATACCAGTTCAAACGACATTATTAAGGATATGGTGTACAAAGCTGACAGGGAGACCAAGGGGCATATTGAGACGCTTCTGGAAGGGGGGACGCTGGAGGTGCCGGTGCATGAAGAGATCACCTACGAGGATATGCACAGCAGAGGGGGAAATCTGTGGAATTTTCTCTATTTTACCGGATATCTCACCAAAAAAAGTGAAAGTTTCAGAAATTCTTCTATTTTCCTGCAGCTTAGGATCCCTAATGTGGAGGTAAAGACCATCTATCAGAATACGATCATGGGATGGCTGCGGCAGACCATAGAGAAGCAGGATTTTCGGGATCTGTACCACGCTATGGAAGAGGGAGACGCAGAAAAAATGCAGGATATTCTGGGCGGGCTGCTTTTTTCCACCATCAGCTTTTATGACAGCGTAGAGAGCTTTTATCATGGTTTTCTTGCCGGAATCCTGAGCCAGAGCCAGGATTATCTGGTAAAGTCGAATCGGGAATCTGGCAGTGGACGTTCTGATCTGATGGTGAAGAGCCCTTCCCTGCGGGGCAGATCCTTTATCCTGGAGTTAAAGATTTCAGAGCATATTGACAATCTGGGGAAGGATGCGGACAGAGCTTTGGAGCAGATCTATGAAAAGAAATACAGGGAGGAGCTGCGGGCAGAAGGATATCGGAAAATTGACTGCTATGGTATTTCTTTTTACAGAAAGGACTGCGAAGTGCGGTTTGGAAAGGGGCTGGAAGAATAAAAACGGCTGCGGTTGAATTGAACACATGGTAAAGGGACAGTGCAAAAAAGTGCTTTTGAGGCTGCAGTGGGGAAAGCAAGGGAAGGTACTCCGGATTCTGCCCGTCGGGAAGGGGGAATAAAAATAAAATTGCGCGATTTTCTTCTATACAAAATGAGAATCCATGTTATAATGTAAGGTATCCCCGCCGGAAAGGTAAAGTTGGGAACAGTATCTGTTATAAATGGAGACATTTCTTTATGGCCCTCAGGGCATGAACCGGAACAGAGTGCCGGATAGAATAGACTAGGAGGAGAAACGCATGAAACCGTTGGGTGTGAATGAACTTAGAAGAATGTACCTTGATTTTTTTGAGAGCAAGGGACATTTGAAGATGAAGAGCTTTTCCCTTGTGCCCCACAATGACAACAGCCTGCTGTTGATCAACGCTGGCATGGCACCTTTAAAACCTTATTTTACAGGGCAGGAGATTCCTCCCAGGCGCAGGGTGGCTACCTGCCAGAAATGTGTGCGCACGGGGGATATTGAACATGTGGGACGGACCGCCCGTCACCTGACATTTTTTGAAATGTTGGGAAATTTTTCCTTTGGAGATTATTTCAAGCATGAGGCCATTGCCTGGAGCTGGGAGTTTCTGACCAAGGTGGTGGGCATGGAACCGGACAGGCTCTATCCTTCCATCTACTGTGAGGACGATGAGGCTTTTGAGATCTGGACGAAGGAAGTGGGCGTGCCCGGGGAGCGGATCAAACGGTTTTACAGGGATGAGAACGGGGAGTGCGACAATTTCTGGGAACTGGGAGCCGGCCCCTGCGGTCCCTGTTCGGAGATATACTACGACAGAGGAGAAAAGTACGGCTGCGGAAAGCCTGACTGCGGCGTGGGATGTGACTGCGACCGTTTTATGGAAGTGTGGAACAATGTGTTCACCCAGTTTGAGAGCGACGGCCACGGCAATTACACTGAGCTTTCTCAGAAAAATATAGACACCGGCATGGGATTGGAGCGACTGGCGGTGGTGGTGCAGGATGTGGAGACGGTCTTTGACGTTGACACCATGAAGGCCATTCGGGATCGGATCTGCCAGATCGCAGGGACGGAATACCGGAAGGAGGAGGCCAAGGATGTGTCCATCCGGCTGATCACCGATCACATTCGCTCCACTACATTTATGATCAGCGACGGCATCATGCCCTCCAACGAAGGCCGGGGTTATGTGCTGCGCCGTCTGATCCGCCGTGCGGCCAGACATGGCAGGCTTCTGGGCATCCAGGGAAAATTCCTGGCAGGACTCAGCGAGACTGTGATCAATGAGTGCAGAGACGGATATCCGGAGCTGGAGGAGAAGAGGGCGTTTATCCTGAATGTGCTCACTCAGGAGGAGGACAAGTTCAGCAGAACCATTGACCAGGGCCTGAGCATTCTGTCCCAGATGGAGGCCCGGATGGAGGCGGAGGGAAAAAATCTGCTCTCCGGGGAGGATGCCTTTAAGCTCTATGATACCTACGGATTCCCCATTGACCTGACAGAGGAGATTCTTTCGGAAAAAGGTTTTGCAACCGACCAGGCGGGATTTGAGACCTGTATGGAGCGGCAGAAGGAGATGGCCCGGAAGGCCCGGAAGGAGACCAATTACATGGGAGCGGATGTGACCGTGTACGAGTCCATTGACCCTTCTGTTACCACAGAATTTGTGGGCTATGACAGGCTGCAGCACAGCTCCCGGATCACGGTGCTGACCACGGAAACCGAACTGATGGAAGCCCTCACGGACGGGCAGGTGGGCACTGTTATTGTGGAAGAGACTCCTTTTTACGCCACCATGGGCGGCCAGACCGGGGACAGGGGTGTTATCACCACTGCGGACGGAAGCTTTGAGGTAAAGGATACGGTGAAGCTGCTGGGAGGAAAGGTGGCTCATATCGGAACCGTTACCAAAGGGATGGTGAAGGTGGGGGACAGGGCTGTGCTGACTGTTGACGCGGACAGAAGGGGTGATATCTGCAGGAACCACAGCGCCACCCATCTGCTTCAGAAAGCTCTTCGGGAAGTGCTGGGAGGTCATGTGGAACAGTGCGGTTCCTATGTGGACGGGGAGAGACTGCGGTTTGACTTCAGCCATTTTGCTGCAATGACAGGGGAAGAGCTTGACCGTGTGGAGAAGATGGTCAACGCCAGGATCGGGGAGAACCTGGAGGTGGTGACTCAGGAGATGGGCATTGAGGAGGCCAAGAAAACCGGTGCAATGGCTCTGTTCGGAGAAAAATACGGGGAGAAGGTCCGTGTGGTCCGAATGGGAGACTTTTCCGTGGAGCTCTGCGGCGGTACTCATGTGGCCAGCACGGGAGTTATCTCTTCCTTCAAGATTCTGTCCGAGAGCGGTATTGCGGCAGGTATCCGCAGAATAGAGGCCATCACCGGAAATGGTGTGCTTGCCTACTATAAGGGGCTGGAGAAAACCATTGAGGACGCCAGCGCCGCTCTTCGCACCACTCCCGGGGCGCTGGTGGAGAAGTGCGGGAGCCTGATGGCCCAGGTGAAAGCGCTTTCCTCAGAGCTTGAGTCCCTGAAAGCTAAGGCGGCCAGAGAATCCCTGGGAGATGTGCTCCACAATGTGAAGGAAGTGAAGGGTGTGAAGTTCCTGCCTGCGGCAGTGGAGGGCGTGGACATGAACGGACTCCGGGATCTGGGCGACCAGCTGAAGGATAAACTGGGAGAGGGCGTCATTCTTCTTCTGTCCAGCCTGGAGGGCAAAGTGAACATGGTGGCCATGGCCACAGAGGATGCCATGGCGAAGGGAGCCCATGCGGGCAACCTGATCAAGGGCATCGCCGGACTGGTTGGCGGAGGCGGCGGAGGCCGTCCCGGCATGGCCCAGGCGGGAGGCAAGAATCCCGCAGGGATTCCGGCCTGCATGGAGGAGGCTGCCAGGGTGCTGGAAGGGCAGCTTGGATAAATGGCAGACAATAAAAGGCTGTTCCGCAGTTGCGGACAGCCTTTTATTTCAGGTATAGGACAGGCAGAGGAAGGTTTTAGGGAACGCGTGGGCGGGGAAGGACAGTGGTTATGGGGAGAAGGTGCAGAGGGGAATTTTACAGCATACTGGATCTGAAAGAAAACCTGGAAAAGGAGAAGGCCCGGCCGGCGTTCTATGTGGATTTGAACCTGGATCAGGTGATCCACAGGATCAGCAGGGACTGGGGGGAGGATGTGTCCCCCTTTTACTATTATCTTCCCGCGGACAGGGAATGCGAGGACTACCGCAGGGAGATTTATGCGGACATCAGGCAGGAGGAACTGTTCCGCATTCTGTGCCGTTTCTCTGAAAAAATGAAAGCCAGGCGGGAAGTCTTTTTTAAGAAAAAACAGGCGGATCAGGAGCTGCAGAAGAGAGCCTGGCATGTACAGGAAATCGGATATTACTGCGAGGCTTTTCTGGAGCTTTCCGGGGAACTGGAAAAGATACCGCTGCGATCCCGGGGGATGGAGGAATTTCGGGAATTTCTGTACCGCTGTCTGTCCGGGGCGGATTTTGAGAAAATGCGGGAACAGGTGCGGCGGCTCCAGGAGCAGCTTTACAGTCTCAGACTGATTCTGGTATATGAAGGGGACAGGATCACAGTGTCTCTGGGAGAGGTGGAGGGGGAATATGAGACCTTTCTGGAGCGCTGTTTTCCAGGAGAGGACAGGCGTATGAAAAGTCCCTTTGAAGCATCGGGGGCACTTGGGGAGCTGGAGTTTGAGATAGTGAAGGTCTGTGAGAAGCTGAAGCCGGATCTTTTCAGGGAGCTGAAGTCTTTTTATAAGACTTATGGGGAATATGCCTGTGAGGAATTGACGCGGTTTGCCTCTGAGATTGGATTTTATCTCTCCTTCTGTGGGTTTCAGCGGAGGATGCAGGAGAGGGGATTTGCCTTTGCCCAGCCGGTGATACTGGAGGAAACCCAGGGGATGTCCGGAATGTCTGCCAGGGGATTATATGACCTGGCCCTTGCCTGTCTGAGCCTGGAGGAGGGAAGGAAGGTGGTCAGCAATGACATGATCTGCCGGGAAGGGGAGCGCTTTTTTGTGCTGACCGGGCCCAACCAGGGCGGCAAGACCACTTTTGCCAGGAGTCTGGGACAGCTGGTCTACTTTGCCAAAATGGGACTGGATGTACCGGCTGTCTCAGCGCAGCTGTACCACTTTACAGATATTTTGACGCATTTTTCTGTGGAGGAAAGTCTGGAGTCGGGAAGGGGAAAACTGATGGAGGAGCTTGTGCGGCTGGGGCCCATGATGACGGCGGCCCGGGGGGACAGGACGGACGGCGGACATGCCAGAGCATTTGTGGTGATCAATGAATTGTTTACCACCGCGGCAGACTATGACGGAACCATTATGGGAAAGCGGGTTCTGGAGCACTTTCTGGCCCAGGGCTGCATGGGGATCTATGTGACCCATCTGAGGGAACTGGGGCGGTTTCACCCGCAGATTGTGAGCCTCAGGGCCCTGCTGGGTCCTGGGGGAGAGCACACATTTTTGATCGGACGGGGAGAGGCCGCGGACAGTGCGGACTCAGGCCAGCTGGTGGAGAAGCACGGGCTCAGTTATGCGGGACTGAAAGAGAGACTGGGACGGCGCTGCAGGCCGCAGGATTTGGGCGGAGAGGCCCAGGGAGGAAAGGGGGCATGAAGGTATATTTACTGTATCCGCAGAAGGAGTGGCTGAATCCGGAACCATATTTTGATGAGAAGGCGATTGTGCAGGATCTGGGGCTGAAGACCCTGTTTCTTGCCGCCGCCAAGGAGGTGGTGAAGGAGGATGGGAAAGTCAAGCGGATCCGGGAGGCGGATCTGTATCTGGAGGAGACCATGAAAAAGGTGGTGATGGTTCCTGTGGAAGCGGAAGAGATTCTGTACCGCCAGGAGATTCTCAGGGACTGCCTTCAGGAGGAAAATTTTATACGCAGTCTCTATGAGCTGGCCTGTGACATTCTGGACCAGTGGGACAGACTGGGGCGCAGGGCGGGCAGAAAGGCAGGGGAGGGTTCGCCGAGAGTGCTGGTGACGAAGATACATGTGCTGCAGCTGTTTGTGACAGGACTGTCCAGGTTGAAGAGGCTGCTGGAAGAGTACGGGGGAAAACATTATTCCAGAGGTTTTCTTGCCCTGCAGGGACGGCTTCAGGAGGAATTTTCCGACGGCATGGAGCGGACTTTGAAGAAGATTCTGCAGGATGTGGCTTTTTATGCCAATGAAAAAGAACACACGGAATCTGTGAATGCACCCATGGAGAACAGGCCCAGAATCCTGGCGGGATGCAGTGTGGGAGACGGCTTAAAACTCTGCCATTTCAGGCTTCAGGATGTGGCGACGGACAGCAGAAAATACCAGAGTTCCGGCGGAAATTTTCTGGAAAGAGCACAGGAGTACCTGGGAATTCGGGGAAAAAATGTAGTCTATGTGAACCGGGACGCATCTCTGGGAGGCCAGACAGATCTTCTGGAATACACAGGGGTGGAGTACATTGTCTCCTGTTGCGAGCCCTTTTTCAAGGCATTTGAAAAGTTTTTTGACCAGCTGCGTTTTCAGGCCGCTTTTTACCGTGGAGCAGTCAATCTGAGAGCTTATCTGGAGCGTTTTCAGCTGCCCTACTGCTATCCTGCGGCAGGTTCCGGGGACTGTCTGAAGTTTCGGGAATTAAAGGAATTTGTCATGAGCATTGAACAGAAAATGACGCCTGTGGGGAATACCTGTGACATTGAGGGGAAGAGCCTGTTGGTGGTGACAGGCGCAAACCAGGGCGGTAAATCCACTTTTCTGCGCAGTGTGGGCATTGCCCAGGTAATGTTCCAGTGTGGTCTTATGGTGGCGGCAGAGCACTTTGAGAGCGGTGTTTTTCCTTTCTTTTTCACCCATTTCACCAGGCGGGAGGACAGCGCCATGAACAGCGGCAGACTGGACGAGGAGCTGGGACGTATGAGTCAGATTATTGATCATCTGGGTCAAAATTCCATGATTCTGCTCAATGAGTCCTTTGCCTCCACCACGGAAAAGGAAGGTTCGGTCATAGCCTATGACATAGTCAGGGCTTTGACGGAGGCCGGCGTGAAGGTTCTGACGGTGACACATCTGCTGTCGTTTGCCAGGAAAGTATATCAGGAAGCCCTGCAGGATCCTGATTTCGGGGCGGTGTTCTTAAGTGCCCAGCGCATGGAGGGCGGCAGGCGCACTTATAAGATGATAGCCCATGCCCCGGAGCTGACAAGCTTTGGGCTGGATCTGTATGACGAAGTCATTGGGGGCGGAGGAGCTGACGGAAACAGGGTCGGGCAAAGCAGTTGACAATTTTATTGACAAAGTGTGATTGGACTCTATATAATACACATAGGGAACTATTCACAAATAAATCTGCGGTCCGGCCTTTTTCTTTATGGATAAGTTCCTGTGGCAAAGGATCAGAGGCAGCCTGGAAGCAGCATTCTGACAGAAAACAGGGGGAGGAAAATGAAGAGTATACGTACTAAGGTAACTTTGTGTCTGATACTGATTGTTCTTGCGGCGTTGACTGTGGTGGGGACATTAAGTATTTCGCTGAATTATTACAGCATGCTCAACACGGTGGAACAGATGATGGGCCAGGCGGTGGTTCTGGCGGCGGAGCGCATAGAGCAGGAACTGGATGCCTATAAGAATGTGGCCATGAATACGGGCTGTGTTCCTCAGCTGTCCAGCTGGCGCGCAGGTAAGAAGGAAAAAGAGGAGATCATCAACACCCGTATTGAAATGCATGGTTTTCAGAGAGGGAATGTGATCGGATCGGATGGCATCAGCATTTTTGACGGCAATGATTATTCCGACAGGGATTATGTGAAGCAGGCCATGCAGGGAAAAGTCTTTGTGTCGGACCCTCTGATCAGCAAGATCACGGGGGAGCTCTCCATTATGGTGGCGGCTCCTATCTACGCGGCAGGAGTATATGGCTCCAATGTTGCCGGAGTAGTGTATCTGGTTCCTGAAGAAACATTTCTAAATGATATCGTGTCTTCTATTCAGCTCAGTGAGAACAGCAGAGCGTATATGATAAACAAGTCAGGTGATACCATCGCGGACATTACCATGGATACGGTTATGGTGCAGAATATTGGGAAAGAGGCTCAGAGTGATTCTTCTCTGAAGGAACTGGCCGCCATTCACGAGGCCATGTGCCAGGGAGCCACTGGATTTGGAACCTACAAAGGTCCCGAGGGGGATATGTTTGTGGCATATGCGCCGGTTCAGGGTACCAATGGGTGGAGCATTGCCGTCACGGCGCCTCAGGTGGACTATCTGTCCAGCACCCGCGCCAATATCGTCATTAACCTGATTGTGATTGGGGTGTCCATCCTGATGTCCAGTCTGGTGGCGTTTTTCCTGGCAAACAGTATCAGCAAGCCTATGAAAGCCTGCGCGGAGCGGATGAAGCTGCTGGTGAAGGGAGACCTGGAGTCGCCGGTGCCTCAGGTTCGGGGACGGGACGAGACAGGCATGCTGGCGGAGTCGGCGGCAGAATTGGTGGGAAGCCTGCGCTCCATCATCTTTGACATAGACCACGTGCTGAACCAGATGGCGGAACAGAACCTGGATGTGAGCTCCCGGCAGGAGAGCGCTTATGTGGGAGGGTTTCAGAACATTCTGCGCTCCATACAGAACATGAAGCTGAAGCTCAGCGAAACCCTGCTCCAGGTCAACAGCTCAGCCAGCCAGGTGTCCGCCGCCAGTGACAAGCTGGCCATAAGCGCCCAGTCCCTGAGCCAGGGAACGGTGGAACAGGCCAGTTCCGTGGAGGAGCTGGCAACGCGCATCGGTGAGATATCGGGACAGGCAAAGAAGACGGCCGAGAGTGCGGTGGAAGTCCGCAGCCGGACCCACCAGGCAGGCGAGGAAGTGTCTGCATGCAATCATAAGATGCAGGAACTGGTGGATGCCATGAACCGGATTGACCAGAGTTCCCAGGAGATTGGGAAGATTATCAAGACCATTGAGGATATCGCTTTCCAGACGAATATTCTGGCGCTGAACGCGGCTGTGGAGGCGGCAAGAGCAGGGGAAGCGGGGAAGGGCTTTTCCGTGGTGGCGGAGGAGGTGCGGCTTCTGGCAGGGAAATCTGCCGAGGCTTCCAAGAACACATACGAGCTGATAGGAAATTCCATGGAGGTTGTGCAGGAAGGCACGAAGATTGCGGCGGAGGCTGCGGATACTCTTTTGGAAGTGATGGACAGCATTAATTCTGTGGTGGGCGCCATTGACGGCATTGCGGCGGTTTCCCGTGAACAGTCCGAGGAAGTCATGCAGGTCAGCGAGGGGATCAACCAGATATCGGTGGTGGTGCAGAGCAACAGTGACACGGCCCAGGAGGGAGCGTCGGCCAGTGAGGAATTGTCTGCCGAGGCGGCCAGCCTGACATATATGGTAAGCCAGTTCAAGCTTTACAGGAGGTGAGGAGCATATGGAAAATGAGAAAGTGTATCAGATGAGTTATGCCAAAATCTATCCTCTTCTTGTGGGAAAGGCTGAGAAAAAAGGGCGGACCAGGGAGGAAGTGGATCAAATTATCCGGTGGCTTACCGGCTACAGCCAGGAGGATCTGGAGGAGATGCTGCAGAATCCGGTGAGCTACGGTGATTTTTTCCGGAATGCCCCGCAGCTGAATGAGAACAGGAAGCTGATTAAAGGCTGTGTCTGCGGCATTCGGGTGGAAGAGATTCAGGAGCCCCTGATGCAGGAGATCCGGTATCTGGACAAACTGGTGGACGAGCTGGCCAAAGGGAAGTCCATGGACAAGATCCTGCGGGCGCAGCCAGGAAGATGAGAAAGGACAGTGGGACTTTGTGTTTACATTGATCATTTGTTTTCTGGCAGGAATGGGGGCGGGACTGGGCACGGGGTTTGCAGGTATGAGCGCGGCTGCGGTGATCAGTCCCATGCTGATCACGTTTCTGGAACTTGACGCCTATGAAGCGGTAGGTATTGCTCTTGCCAGTGATGTTCTTGCCAGCGCCGTCAGCGCGTACACCTATGGGAAGAATAAAAATCTGGACATACAAAACGGTCTGGTTATGATGGGCGCGGTGCTGGCGTTTACCCTGGCAGGGAGCTGGGTGGCAAGCCAGGTGCCCAATGCCGCCATGGGAAGCTTTTCCGTGTTCATGACTTTTCTGCTGGGCATTAAGTTTATCCTGAAGCCTGTAATGACCACCAGGGAGTCCATGAATGGGGTCAGCAGGAAAAAGCGGGTGATACAGTCGGTGGCCGGCGGCACCGCCGTAGGATTTATCTGTGGGTTTGTGGGCGCAGGGGGTGGGATGATGATGCTTCTGCTCCTGACAGGCTTTCTGGGCTATGAGCTGAAGACTGCGGTGGGAACCAGCGTGTTTATTATGGCTTTTACCGCTTTCACAGGGGCGGCAGGACATTTTGCCATAGGGGGCATGCCCGACCTGTGGTGCCTGCTGTTGTGTGTGGCGTTTACACTGCTTTGGGCCAGAATTGCCGCAAAATTTGCCAACAGGGCCAGCGCGGTGACGCTGAACCGGGCCACGGGGGTGGTGCTGACCCTTCTGGGTGCCGCCATTCTCGCGGTGAAATATTTGGGATGAATTTGATCCGGGGACGTTTTTCTGCTGTTTTGGGCATACTGATACACAGAACGGTTTGCCGGGACAGGAGAAGGAGGCAGGAATATGTGTACTGCGGCGACTTACGAGACAGAGGATTTTTATTTTGGGCGCACCCTGGACTATGAGTGTTCTTTTGGGGAGGAAGTTGTGGTGACACCGCGCCGTTTCCCTTATTCTTTCCGGAACGGAAGGAAGCTGGATGAGCATTATGCCATGATCGGTATGGCCCATGTGGAGGAGGGCTGTCCTCTGTACTATGAGGCGGTAAATGAGAAGGGCCTGGGTATGGCAGGGCTGAACTTTGTGGGAAATGCATTTTACGGGGAGCAGGTCCGGGGCAGGGACAATGTGGCTTTTTTTGAGTTCATTCCCTGGATCCTGGGGCAGTGCGCATCCCTGGAGGAGGCAAGGGATCTTCTGAGAAGGATTCATCTTACAGGGGAAGCTTTCAGTTCCAGGCTGCCGGTGGCTCAGCTCCACTGGATGATCTCCGGCAGGGAAGGGTCCATTGTGGTGGAGTCCATGAAGGATGGTCTTCATATTCACGATAATCCCGTGGGTGTAATGACGAATAACCCGCCATTTCCGCTGCAGATGTTTCAGCTGAACAACTATATGGGACTGTCCGTGGATGAACCCGGGAATCATTTTTCCCCCGGACTGCCTCTGAGAACTTACAGCCGGGGCATGGGGGCTTTGGGGCTTCCCGGAGATCTGTCCTCCCAGTCCCGTTTTGTCAGGGCGGCTTTCACCAGAATGAACGCTGTGTCGGGAAAGTCCGAGAGGGAGAGCGTAAGCCAGTTTTTCCATATTCTGGGCACGGTGGACAATCCAAGGGGATGCTGCCGGGTATGGAGGGATCGTTCTGAGGGCGCTGCCGGAGAATTCTCCGGGCAGAGGGCAGGAGGAGAAGGGCTGCGCACATATGGGACGGACACAGGACAGGAGAGGGGTTCGCAGGCGGGGTATGAGATCACGGTCTATACCTGCTGCTGTAATGTGGATAAGGGCATTTATTACTATACCACTTATGATAACCATCAGATCACCGGGGTGCACATGCACAGAGAGGATCTGGAGGGAAAGGAACTGGGAAGGTATTCTCTGATCCTGGAAGAGCAGATCAGGATGCAGAATTGAAAAAATAATCCGTATGAGTCAATAAGACACTCTTGTATCTGGTACGACAGTGACCGGGACAGGAGTGTTTTTATTTGGGCTTTTATGTGAGGCCGGCTGCGGCCCTCCCTGCACAAATATAACCTTGACATATATATCGGCGGATGATATATTTAGAACACAATATATCGGCAGACGATATATTGGAGCTGAGAAAAGCAGGAAAGAACCGAGAGGTGTAAAAGCCTGCAGGGAATATAAAAAGGCGCAGACAGGAAGAGGCAGACAGGAGGGGATGGACATAGAGAGGAATCTTCCGTTGACGGAGGCTTTATTTTATATACTGCTGTCGGTGCGGGGGCCGAACCACGGTTACGGCATTATCCAGGAGGTGGAGAAGCTTACCCATGGACGGCTGAGCCTGGGGCCGGGGACGCTTTACGGCGCCATCCAGACCATGACCGCCAGGGGATGGATCCGGATTTACAGCCAGGAGAAGAATTCACGCAGGAAAAAGGAATATGTGGTAACAGAGCTGGGAAAGGAGATTTTCCGGCAGGAGAGAAAGCGGCTGGAAGAGCTGCTGCGGAATGCAGAATTGATGGAGGGAGAAGAAAATGGCAGAGACAATGACCAGGTTCAGGATATCTTTTGACAAGGATGCGGAGACGGTCTGGCTCAATGACATGGCGGCTCAGGGGTATGCCATGACAGGATTCTTTATGGGTTTTTTTACTTTTGAGAAATGTGCCCCGGGGGAATATCTGTACCAGGTGGACATTTCGGAGGGGATGTTCCGGGTCAGCGGGGACTACAGACAGTTTATGGCGGAGGCCGGGGTGGAGATTGTCAGCCTGTGGGGATACTGGGTGATGCTGCGCAGAAGAGCGGAGATGGGCCCCTTTGAGCTCTACACAGACGTGGAGTCCACCATTGAACATTACAGGAAGATCAGGAAGCTGTTCAAGGTTGTTGTTGTGATAGAGTTTCTGCTTCTGATGTTTAATACGTATATGATGTCCCTGAAGGGGGATGTGTCAGGGATGGATATTGTGTCCTGGGTGGTGCTGGGAGGGTTGATCGCAGGGCTTGTGCGGGAGATGTTCCGGGTAAATCATATCCTTGTGGAGCTCTATGAAAGACAGGGGCGGCCGCCGGAGGGCCTGATGCTGCAGGGCAGGAAGGTTTCTGTTTTACTTTCGGCGGGATTGCTGCTCAACTTTGCCGTTCTGATCTTCCAGGGCAGTGTGTGGCCTCCCGTTAGGACGGCGCTGCAGATGGCGGCGGTGGTGCTGATGGCTGTGGGCCTTTGGAGGACCTGGGGCCGGGGCGGCCGTTCGGGGGAGTGAGGGAGTAAGAGTATTTGAAAAATTTGTGGAATTTGATGGAAATCTTTTTTCTTTTATGCTACAATTTGCACATCTGGGAAAAATAAGAGCAGGAGAAAAGAGAAAATGTCACAATTTACAAATTTTTCACTGGAGGGAAAAGTGGCGCTTGTCACAGGGGCCTCTTATGGGATTGGATTTGCGGTGGCCTGCGCGTATGCGGAGGCAGGAGCCGCAGTCTGCTTCAACGACATCAGTCAGGAGCTGGTGGACAGAGGGCTCGAGGCCTATGAGAAGAGGGGCATCAAGGCCTTCGGCTGTGTGTGCGACGTGACGGAGGAGTCGGCGGTGAATGCCATGGTGGCCAGGATTGAAAGGGAAGTGGGGGTCATAGACATTCTGGTCAACAATGCGGGCATTATCAAAAGGATCCCCATGACCGAGATGACAGCGGAGGAGTTCCGGCAGGTGGTGGACGTGGACCTGAACGCTCCCTTCATTGTGTCCAAGGCGGTGATTCCTTCCATGATCAGGAAGGGTCACGGCAAGATCATCAATATCTGTTCCATGATGTCGGAGCTGGGCCGGGAGACTGTGTCCGCCTATGCCGCAGCCAAGGGAGGCCTGAAGATGCTGACCCGGAATATCTGTTCCGAGTACGGCCGGTACAACATTCAGTGCAATGGCCTTGGGCCGGGGTATATTGAGACCCCTCAGACGGCTCCCCTGCGGGAGATTCAGCCCGACGGCAGCAGGCATCCTTTTGACCAGTTTATCTGCGCCAAGACTCCTGCCAACAGGTGGCTGAAGCCGGAGGAGCTGACAGGGCCTGCGGTGTTCCTGGCCTCGGAGGCCTCCAACGCGGTGAACGGACATATTCTGTATGTGGACGGGGGGATTCTGGCCTATATCGGCAGGCAGCCGGATGCCTGACGGTACCGGGGACGGCGGTGGCCATGTATGCCGCCTTTCAGGGGCTGAAGTAAGCGAAAGGCGCCGGGGCCGGAGGGGAGTCTTCCGAATGCGCCCACAGGAGGTATGAAGATGAAGATAGCATTGATCAATGAGAACAGCCAGGCGGCGAAGAACGATATGATTTTTGAGACCCTGAAGAGGGTGGTGGAACCCATGGGGCATGAGGTGTTTAACTACGGCATGCGGGGGGCGGAGGATCCCCATTCCCTGACTTATGTGCAGAACGGCATTCTGGCGGCGGTGCTGCTGAACGGCGGTGCTGCGGACTATGTGATTACCGGGTGCGGCACGGGGGAAGGCGCCATGCTGGCCTGCAATTCCTTTCCCAGAGTGCTCTGCGGACATATTACGTCTCCCCTGGATGCCTATCTCTTTTCCCAGGTGAATGACGGGAACTGTGTAGCTCTTCCTTTTGCGGAGAATTTCGGATGGGGCGGGGAGCTGAATCTGCAGTATATTTTTGAGAAACTGTTCTGTGCTCCCGGCGGAGGCGGGTATCCTCCTGAGAGGGTGGAGCCGGAGCAGCGCAACAAGAAAATTCTGGACAAAGTGAAGGAAGTAACCCATAGGGACATGTCTGAGATCCTCAGAAAGCTGGACAGGGATCTGGTAAAAGGGGCCCTGGCAGGGGAAGGCTTTGGGGAGTATTTTTATGACAACTGCACAGAGGGAGTGATCCGGAGTGCGGTGGAGGAGATTCTGGGATAAGAGAAACCGGGATAAAAGTGAGACAGGAGTCTGGGTGAGAGTGCGCGAAAAGCGCGGAAAGAGGTAGTATGAGCGAAGTATTGGAGAAGCTTGGCAGGATTGGCATTGTTCCTGTGGTGAAACTGGATCGGGCGGAGGACGCTCTTCCCCTGGCAAAGGCCCTCTGCGGAGGCGGCCTTCCCTGTGCGGAGGTGACGTTCCGGACGGGAGCGGCGGCGGAAGCCATCAGGATAATGACTGAGAATTTCCCCCAGATGTGCGTGGGGGCGGGCACCGTTCTGACCCCCCATCAGGTGGATGCCGCGGTGGAGGCGGGGGCCGGGTTCATTGTAAGCCCCGGATTAAATCCCAGGACAGTCCGTTACTGTCTGGAGAAAAAAGTGCCCATGGTGCCGGGGATCTCCACGCCTTCGGACATGGAGCAGGCCATAGAGTTTGGCCTGGAGGTGGTAAAATTCTTTCCGGCGGAGCAGTCCGGGGGACTTGCGAAGATTAAGGCCATGGCCGCTCCCTATACCGGCATGAAATTCATGCCCACCGGAGGGATCAATGCCAAAAATCTGAATTCCTACCTTGGCTTTGACAAGGTGATTGCCTGCGGAGGCTCCTGGATGGTTCCTTCGGACCTGGTGAAGGCAGGGGAGTGGGACAAAATTGAGCAGCTGACCAGGGAGGCCGTCCACACCATGCTGGGCTTTGACCTGGCCCATATCGGCGTAAACTGCCAGAGCGAGCCGGAAGCCAGAAAGGCCGCCGAGCGCATGGCATTTCTCTTTGGTCTGCCCCAGCGGATCAACAGCGGCGGTACCTTTGTGGGCAAGATTGTGGAGGTGCTGAACACGCCTTTCCGGGGGACCCATGGACACATTGCCATCTGGACCAATTATATCGAGAGGGCTGTGCACTATATGACCACCGTCCTGGGAGTGGAATTTTTTGAGCCCAGCAGGGATGAACAGGGAAAATATGTGGCAATTTATATGAAAGAGGAAATCGGCGGCTTCGCAGTACATCTGATGCAGAGACAGGATTAGGGCGGCAGGGGCGCAGCGGGAATGCCGGAGAAAGGATTGGACAGGAATGGCAAAGATTATTACCATGGGTGAGATTATGCTGAGGCTCTCCACCCCTAATTTTGAGAGATTTATCCAGGCGGATGAGTTTGACGTCAATTACGGCGGGGGGGAGGCCAATGTGGCAGTGTCCCTGGCAGGCTACGGTCATGAGGTGGAGTTTGTCACTGCCGTGCCCGGCAATGAGATCGGGGAGTGTGCCGTGGCGGCTCTGAGAAAGTACAATGTGGGCACGGGGCATATTGCCAGATGCGGCGAGAGACTGGGCATTTATTATCTGGAGAGCGGATCTTCCATGAGGCCTTCCAAGGTGGTCTATGACAGGGCCCATTCTTCCATTTCCACGGCCACGGCGGCAGATTTTGATTTTGACGCAGTCTTCCAGGGGGCTGACTGGTTCCACTTTACAGGCATTACTCCGGCAATTTCCAGGGAGGCGGCGGTTCTCACGGAGGAAGCCCTGCAGGCGGCAAAAAGGCATGGGGTGAAGGTGTCCGTGGATCTGAATTACAGAAAGAAGCTCTGGACGCCCCAGGAGGCGCAGAAGGTTATGAGGCATCTGATGCAGTATGTGGATGTGTGCATAGGAAATGAGGAGGACGCAGAACTGGTGCTGGGCTACAAGCCGGAGGGGACGGATGTGACAGGGGGAGACCTGGAGCTTGGGGGCTACAGATCCATTTTTGAGCAGATGACAGCGGATTTTCATTTTGAATACTGCATTTCCTCCCTGCGGGTAAGCCGCTCCGCGTCCGACAACGGCTGGTCCGCCTGTCTCTATGCGGGGGAGAGCGGAGAATTCTATCACTCCAGGGAATACAGCATTCACCCCATCGTTGACCGGGTGGGCGGTGGAGACTCCTTTGCGGCCGGGGTGATCTGCGGTTTTCTGGACGGCAGGGACTGCCGCCAGGCGCTGGAGTTCGGTGTGGCGGCGTCTGCATTGAAGCACACCATTCCCGGCGATTTCAATCTGGTAAGCCGGAAAGAGGTGGAGACCCTGTGTGGGGGAGATGCCTCCGGACGGGTACAGCGGTAAGGGAAGCCTGAAAGGGCCGGC
>OFGR01000159.1_pt1 | contig 69334 bp, 67 predicted proteins | sample 1521811 | NCBI WGS metagenome assembly OFGR01 (sample SAMEA3504098, study PRJEB24116) | mouse gut metagenome | biome: mouse gut; feature: mouse-associated habitat; material: faeces | place: Denmark | collected 2011 | reverse complement strand
CCAACATAGTCGAACAGCCTCTCCACACACACATTTATCACTAAATATTACTGACTGATTCTTCAGAGCGATATCACGTTGCCGGCATATCCGCGTATGCTTTCCTTATGGGTCACAATAACAAAAGTCTCCTTTTTGAAATATGAAAGCATACGGTCAAGCATTACCGTCGCCGTTTCGGAATCAAGCGAACTGGTAGGTTCATCCATCAGTATCAGGAGCGGATCATCACTCTCCTGTTTCAGACGGAGAAGTCTGATAATACCTCGGGCTATAGCGATGCGTTGCGCTTGCCCCTCACTGAAGCCATACCCATTCTCACCGCATTTTGTCATAATGCCCTCCGGCAATTCCAATACGAATTCCGCAGCCGCAAGCGTCAATGCTTTCTCAATCATATCCGGCGAAGCTTCGGGATTGCCCATCCTGAGGTTAAAATCCACAGTTCCGGAAAACAGCGTATTGCCCTGAGGTATATAGACCATATTCCGCGCCTTACTTCCTGCAAACGGTGAGTAGATCTCCCCTCTCTCAGGGCGGCACAGACCAAGGAGAAGCCTCAATATGGTAGTCTTGCCTATTCCGGTGCCGCCATATATTGCCGTCACCTCTCCCGTAGGCATCACACAATCAAAGCCTCTCAGCACATATGCCGACGCTCCGTCATACCTGAACCATACGTTTCTGAATGCTATCTCACTGCCGTATCTGACAACCGATTCCGGCTTGGCGTGATACTGATTCTCAAGCTTTTCGATACGCTCCACCGACACTTTCACTCTTATAAGAGGCGTCACTTTATGCGACATGTCGACCACCGGACGCTGCACCATAGCCGTAAGCTGCAGCAGAGCCGTCATGGTAGCGAAGCTCACGGTGCCATCCAATAAGCCGTAGGCACAATAGAGAAACATTACCGCATATCCGGCCATAAACCCGAACGTCACAGCCCCACCGGCCAAAAGTCCCAGGTCGTTACGACGCATGGTGAGCGTAAAAAAACGTGACTGGCTCCGGCGGAACTCCTCAGCCGCTTTGTCAGTATACCCTATTGTCGATATGACTACCCTGTGGTTGACATCATCCTGTAGCTGACGGTAGACATCGGTTTCCGCCTCACGGATCTCAGAAGTAAGACGGTAAGTGCGCGAAGCCGGCAATTTGCCGATAATAATTGCCACGGGCATTAGCACCGCTACAATCACGGCTACCATAGGTGCCAGAAAGGCAAGATACAGGAATGCCCCTGCAAAGCTGACCCCTGACACTATCAGAGCCGGGATAGTGGAACCTAATGTCATTGACAGGCTGGCGACATCGGCCGACATACGGCTCACTACATCCGCCGAATGAAGCTCCTTGCCCGAATTGAATCCGCTTGACATAACCTTATCGAACAACCGCCTGCGCATCCTGTTGGACAGGCGTGTGATGCACCAAGCCTCAATCCGCTGGCCGCATTTCGATGAGAGGATACGCCCCAGCAGAAAAAGGCTGAATGCTATACCCATAGCCGTCAGACGTCCGCGGTCGGCGCTGCAGGCAGCGCTGACAATCTCCCTTGTGGACCATACCACAAGGAGCGACAGCCCCACCGTCAGGCATCCGCATATCACATTGCAGGCAATGCCCGTACGTATACCTTTGCTTTCCCTAAGCAGTCTTGCTATCATAATATTTCCGATATATCCAGAGCAGGTAGCGCCGCAACAGCCGGATGGAATGCCATATTCTCACCTGCATCCGCCCTATGGCGGGGCTTTCCACCCTGCCGATTATAGCGTCATAGCGGCACCGCTCCATTTTCTTCAGATTAGAGGCGCCCATAAGCACGCACACATCTGACCCGACACTCACGATATAGTGCAGCACCACCTTTCTCTCATCCGTCATGCACAGCACCACATCGCCCTTTCTGTAGGCCGAGGATGCCCTGAGCTGTACCTGCTCACCATCTCTGATAAAGGGGCACATGCTGTTGCCTGCCGCGCGAAACGAAACAGCCCGTCCCGCATCTAAGACAGGACGGGCTGTACTGTAAAGCTCTTCAGCTGTTATTTTCAAATCATTTGTCCTTGGGGGTGATGATAACCACACGTGAGAGTGCAGGATCATCATAGAACATATTGCCTACGCCACCCTTCCATGACACGTCAAGACGTGACAGAGGCACACCGAACTCGTTCACGAGGCATTCGCGTACCGATTCAGCGCGTTTGCGCGACAGGATTTCGTTGCCTGCAGCAGAACCGGTAGCCTTGTCGGCATAGCCCACGATGAGGAATTTAGCCTCTGCCGGAGCCTCTTTGATAGCCTTGGCGCAGAGGTCGAGCTGTGCGCGGTCAGCCTCTGAGAGGGTCGAAACATTGATGGGGAAGTAGATGAGATAGTCGCCGCCTACAACCTTCACAACCTTGCGGGTGCTGTTTTCTTTCTTCAGACGGTCATTCTGCTGTACAAGCTGGTCCACCTGGGCGCGGAGCTCATTGACAGCGTCATTGTCATACACCTTCTCATACACCTTCACTACCTCCTTGCGGTTGTACCATCCGCGGGGAGCAAACTTGTAGGTGAAGCCTACAGTCACTGAGAGCAGGCCCTCAAACTTGCTGTCGCCGGTGGCACCGTCGAAGTGATCGTTAAACGCTGTGCCGCGGATATCGGCGTTGATGTCGAATGCCTTGCTGATATGGAATGTGTTGAGCACACCTATATTAGCGGTTATCGACTGATTGTGAGGCTTGTTCCAGATATGTGCGAAACCTACGCCGCCGTAAGGTATGCAGCTGTATATACGCGAGGGGTTATAGCCGCAGAAAATGTTGGTGAAGTTAAACATCAGGTCGAGGTGCAGGTTCATGAAGTCAAACTTCGACTCGTTGAGCCAGTAGCCTTCCCAAGGCTTACCCTTGATATGGCCGCCGCTTTCAAACACACCATTCTGTGTGGCACCTTTGGCATACAGGCCGCTGTACATCAGACGGAGACCGATACCGGGGGTTAACCACTTACCTACGGCAATGTCAAGAGCCGGTGAGATACGCTCGCCAAAACGGCGCTGTCTGTCATGATCGCCAAAGAAGACCTGCGGGCCTGCACCGGCCGAGATAAACCAGTTGCTTTTACCGGGCGACGGGATGTTTGTTTCCTCTACCTCTATGGCTTCGGTCACCGTTTCCTGAGCAAGCACTGTTCCGGCCATAGCCAATGCGATGGCTGAAAAGATAAACTTTTTCATAAGAAATTAAAATAATTGATAGTTAAATGATTATGGTTATTTATGTTTAATTGTCGTGTAGTAACTGCCGCAAGCGGCATTCCCCCGGTTCACAATTTATTCACGCACGCAGCGTACAGCAAAAGCATTCTGGATATATGCAAAATCCAGTGCATTTACTGCATTTCGTGAGTTCTCGACAACACTACCGTTTCCATCATAATACGGGGTCATTGACAGCGACTGTGCATACCCATCGTTTTTCTGCGGCGCGCTGCTCCAGTATGACGCAGTGTAGCCAACAGTCTTATAGGGAGCATTTCCGCCTACCCATAGAGTTCCGGTAGCAGCACCTCGGCTGCCTGACTGCGGGAAATAAATTCCCTCCGTATCTGCAGCGTTTCTCTTGAAATAATAGCCTTGATCATATTTCACATAGTTCACATAATCAATGCGATAATTTGATGATACGCTTGCATTTGTAGCCATCTTGTGGTCCAGGAATCCGGTCCATGCAAACTTGGGCGAAACGCGATACCCCACGGGGCTCGGATCGTAGCTTGTCTTCTGGTCCGTCCAGCCGCTGGTCTGTTCAGCCGTGGCATCACCAAGATAATTCGGCCACTTGAATGTATAGGCATCTGTGATGTTGTTGTCGCCCCACAGATAACGGGTCGATTCAGTGTAGGGAAGAGTAGCGAGCTTGTCAGGATTACGGACAAATGTGGTCAGAGTCACCTCGCCACCGTCAAATACCGGATACGACTGCTCGATATCAACCGCCTTACCGTCCACATAATATGTATCGGCATTTGGGAACGGGTCCTTGCGGCCCCACTGATAGAGCATGACATTGACAGAGGTCATTGACAACGCACCGAGCGAGCGGTCCATCACATTGAACACAGCACCGTTATAGTTGGTCACTTCAACATCGCCGGGCATAGTGTCGCCTACGCCCCATATATGCCATGACCAGAGGATATCGCCGCTGGCGGTGGCATTGTCATACACAGCTATCACGGCATTGCCCCTGTTGCCCGAGGTGGTATAGTGCACACGTCCGTTAATTAGCTTGACATCAGTCACGAAACCATCCACATCCTCCCAGAGCAGGCGTGCCGCCTTGGGGTTGATATATGGATCCTCAGTGTGGAATCCGGCGCCGGGGATAATACCCTTGGCACCGTTGCCTATCACCGTTGCCTTGAAGTCATGTTCGCCGGCAGTGGTTATCATATAGCAGTTGGCTGTCTCCTCCTCCGGAAGATCCTCGATAGTCACGTCGTACTTCTTGGCAAGTTCAGCCAGATTGAGGTCGAAGCTGTATATCGAAGAACCCTCAAAATCATAGGCGGCCTTCGCGGTAAAGGTGGCCACACGTTTGGTGGTGAACACTTTCACCGTCACATCATCGTCAGCCTTGATGTCGGGGGCGCATGATATGTAGCCGGTGAGACTACGGTCTTGTGCCAGAGTACCGTCAGCGGTCCATTCCATAGTCAATATATTTGACCCATCGGTATGAGGCATGTTATACTCCCCTGTCACCGCACTGAAAGTGAAGTCGCCGCCGAGCGTACGCTCTTCAGGGAGCTCCAGCACTACCTTGTCAAGTGTCTCACCCTGCATGTCGGTGCCGGTGGCATTGACAGTGAAGCGGAAAAGCGAGAACATATGCTTGAAGTCAAACTCATCAGGAGCACCCGCGCGCGGAGCGCCATACTTCCAGTCGCCGGATATCTTCATATCCGTTTCGTCATACGTCTGCTCAAGCGGCAGATTGCCCTTCAGAGCATCGGCCGAAGCACCGGCGTTGAGTGCCGAATAGGGATAGTAGGCATAGAGCGGTTCGTCCGACATAGTTCCGGTGAAGCCGGTACGTCCTACCGGAGCATCAGCCTCATTTTTAAACTCCACATTGTTTTCAGAGGCGCTGAACACACCTATCGCATCATCCGGGGTCCACAGGATACCTACAGCTCCGTCGGCATAAACACGTGGGTCAATAGCCGAGCGGCTCTGGCCGGTAGCGAGATCCGCGTTAGCGATGATGGTCCGCCGGGCAAGCGGGGTTGCAAACTCTTCGTTGTCAGCATTGCACGCACATAGCATTGTCAAGCTGACCGTAGCAGCTGTCAACACCGTTTTCTTGGTTATTATCATATCTATTGATATTAGTTTTTTTGTTTTACAGGGACTTCCCACACACTAAAGAAAGACCTGCGTGAATAATAAAAAATAAACGGGGTGCCGGCCTCACGGCCCTGTCACCCCGCTCGAGGGGATCTATATAATATTTCTGAGAAATACCATTGTTGGAGTTGAACGACGTACAGGTATTGTCAGAAGCAATGTGTTGCCTCCACCGGTGCGTCGTGCAAGGATATACGCCGCATCATTACTGATTATGGCGCGCATATAAGCTCCGGGCTGCTGCAAGCAGAGTCAAGAGCATGGTTCATCAGGCTACTTACTGAAGTAAGTCCTGCGTGAATAATAATAAAAATAAACGGGATGCCGGCCTCACGGCCCTGTCACCCCGCTCGAGGGGATCTAAAATTACTATTTGGTTTTTGTTTGGTTATTATTTCAATGGGTTACCATTGTTGGAGTTGAACGACGAGTTGGTATTGTCGGAGGCATTGTTGCCCGCACCTGTGCGTCGTGCAAGAATAAACGCGGCATTATTGTTGATTATGGCGCGTATAAGCTCCGGACCGCTGTAAGTGTCGGAAAGGGCATAGTTCATGTAGATAAGCCCAAGCGGACATGCCTGGCGGTTAGGATTGGAAAGCACCTGAATCAGATAGGGATTCATCTCCTTGGCTACAGCCTGACAGTTGGCAGCAGTATTACTTCCATTCACATAACCGCCTATCATGCATTCATACCAGGTGATGTGGGTACCGAGCTGGTAGTTTTTAATCGACTCTTTATTCATATTGTCAACGGCCGTCTTACGGTCATTAAGACTGGAATTTTTATCAATATTATCAAGCTCGGTAAAGCACCAACGCATCGGGTTGCTGGCCAAAGCTTCAAATGCAGGCTGTCCCCAGTTAAGTCCGACGGTAGTTATATCATTGGTTTTTCCATCTTCCCATCGTGAGAACAGAGCAGGGGTTCTGGCGGGCCAACCTGACTCATTCAAAATATTTCCATTATTATCTTTGTTAGTGTTGACCTTGATTATAATCTTACCGGCCACATCGCTGATAGTGGTGTTGGGTGTGATCTGCTCCTTATACACTATACCCTTGTTGGCAAGTGTTATGCACATGTCGCTTACAGCCTTGACCCATGCCTCGTAAGAAGACAGCGGCTTATCGGTATATTCGATAGAAGTACCTTTGTCCTGCGTATTGGTAAGCGTATAGGCATTATCGGCAGGCTCGGTTACTTTATCCCAACTATAACTATAACTACTACTCCAGTAATTATAAGTATATGTACCGGTCTGTGTAACTTTGGCTGTATATGTTTTTTCAGTTGTGGAGGTCACTGCCTTGGGGACACTGCATCCCGCCTCTTGATACATACCGACCTCGACTACCACAAAAGCCTCCTGGTTCATTACTTTGTGTAGTTCTTCCAATGATGCCGTAAGATCTTTATCGGTATAAGTGTTATTCAGCTTGATGCGATAGCTCTCCACAGGCTGTGAGGTTGTCTCTGTCACAGTCTTTGTGAATGTGACAGTTCGGGTACATGAGTTGCCACTCCCGCGAACCGGAGTCGGGCTGGTAGGGCTGATTATATCATCTTTGGTGGATGTCGAAGAGGAGGATTGCGCTGCGCCCAACACGAAATCTTCACCGGGAGTAAAACTTGTAGCATTCTTGGAATGCACCTCAAAAGCACGTATACCGGCTTTGTATTGGGTGGAGAAGTCAATGTTGTTTGTGCCCTGATAAGCCTCTACCGAAGTATGCCATGTGCCGGGCAGTGACAGTTCGGAGATATAGATGTTGGGGTCAAGCTGGCCCATCCACTTGCTGAAGTCAAACTGTGTACCGCGCTTCTTGAAATAGCCGAGCTTGATGGGGTGGATTTTGCCGCTCACCATAGCATCGGCACCAAGGTCCTGGGTATACTCGCCGCAGTCAGTGGAGAGTGTTATCTGAAGTTCATTCAGATTCTTGATCTGTCCCGGGATAAGAAATGCTCTCAGGCGCAGGTGGTCAAGGTCAGAGGGTTGAGGCGATTCAACATCAGCACGCACAAAGAGCACGGGGCTATTTTTGCCGTCCGAGGTGACGAGCTGTATCGATGTGTTGCCGCTCACATTGGAGGCCGTGCCTTTAGCCATGTCGAGGTCAAAGTCGCCGCATATTATGGTTTTGCCATCCTTGGCTTTGACGGTCACCGAATTGATAGTGATATAGTCACGGCTGGCAACATCAGGCTTTGCGTTGTTGTCAAGCAGCGTGTTGGGCTTTACCGGGCCGTTGATAGTGATGTCGAGCACATCGGCCAGCACATTGAAATGCAACGGCACGGGATAGCCATAGCCTGTCTGGCTGGTAGCGTCGGGAGTGCCGTCCACCACGGTTTTGGCCACCATGATAGCGGCTGACATATCGGGCTGTCCGTAAATGGTGGTGGCGTTTTTGGTATCTACGGTCTTGTTGTTATTGACCTGTACAAGTGCATTATCAGTCCAAGTAGTGCCGTTGGCCACAACCGCCTTGTAGGTCACCGGCGACTGACCTGAGGTGACCTGGGCGCGGATAGTGTTGTCAGTGCCATTTACAAAAGCGTTGCCGGCAGCCGATGCAGGATAGAATGCGTAGAAATTGTGCGTGGTGCCTTTCTGGCCCCACTGCACTCCGGCAGTTCCTGTCTTTTCAAGCGATTCAGCCTCGTTTGAATTTTCGGTCTTCGCATTGACATTGTAGGTGGCTATCTGGTTGGAAGCGGCTTTACAGAATATCTTCACCTGGTCCTTTTCCTGGGAGATATAGTTGCCCCAGTAGAGCTGCTGGTTGGTGGTTGCATCCCAATTATCCTGATACATTGTACGTGATCCGGGGTCGTCCTTAAACGTGAATACAACCTCTTCGCCCTGTCCGGCCGCCGGAACATATGGCATATCCTTTTCAGAGCAGGATGCCAGTAGAGCTACTGCTGAAAGCAGTCCGATTTTTGAAATATTGTTCATACTGTTTTCGATTTTACGTTTCTGATGTTAATCGATAACTCCCCATTCCTGGCCTGAGAAATCATTGTTTTGCAAGTCGTTATTAACGCCTTGATCTACGATGTCAACTTTATGTTGTTCATCGCCGAACTCAACTGAGCCTGAACAGATACTACTTTCAAGCTCCACACGGATCTCCGTCATGTCAGGAGATGCATAAGGCTTTCTTTTCTGTGTCATGAATTAGTTATGTGTGATATGGTTTATTATGTGATTGGTGTATTTAATTGCCTCTGTGTGTCCCGGGAGAGTGCCGGCTCCCGGATACACAAAGACATGATTTATCGGGTGGTATAGCCAAACTCAACCACTACCGGATAATGGTCGGCTAACGGCGAACCATCGCTCTTTTTGTAGGATATATCGCGCAGATAGCTGCGGGCCGAAAGCTGTGTCTTCGCGTCCTTACAGTTGATGTAGAAAATCTTGTCGACAATCTCACCCTTCTGCAGGCCACCGTCGGCCTCGGAGATGATCACATCCGTGTCCGCATTGGTACCGGTAGCGTCGCTCACCATCAGCGATTTGCCGCCATACAGAGGATAATTTGTACCCCCTACTGAGGAAAAGTCATAACCCCACGCCAGAGAAACCCACGGGTCAACCACCGAGTAGCCGTCCATGGCATTGATCGGGTCGATGAAGTACTCCTTGAGTTTGTGGCGAGTGTAGCGCATGTTGGTGTCGCCCATGAAGATTGCCGGCCTAAGGTTTTTGGCCATGTTGGTCAGAATGTAGTCGCGCACCTGCTTGAGCTGCGAATGCACGGCGGCCACATACTTGTTGCTGCTCTCGTCAATTGAGGAACCACTATAGGTGTTCATATGGGTGATGTAGACATCTATCTCCGTGCCGTCGGGCAGAGTGACAAGATAGTAGCGGAACCCTTTCTTGATGCAGGTATTGGCACCATGATATAGATCTCCCTCCTTATCATTGTACTCAATGAATGTCTCGTTGCTTACGGTTATGCCCGTGTTCTTCTTCCAGAACATATTAAGCCCGTCGGTATCAGCCTTGATCCCTATTGTCTGACTGAAGCCAACCGAGCCTCGGTAAGTTCCGTACGCATAGTTTGTCAGTGCTGATGTGAGCTGCGAGTCATACTCGAAATCCTCCGATACGCAGAAGAAGTCCCAGAGATTGTCGGAGTTGACGCGCTGACCGAGGGTTGTGGTTCCACTCGAGCCAGGTCCATCGGAGTTGACAAGTGAGGGAAGGCCGTCGACATTGTATGTGGCGCAGGTGAAAGTGCCGCTATTCGACGGGTTGCCACCCTCTACCTCAGCAATATCGGCATTGCGATCCTTCAGAAGAATCGGGAAATTGTAGAGTCCCTGCTCCTGGAAGTCGACCTTGGCCACGGTTGCAAAACGCGCGGTGTGCCCTTCGGTGGTTACCGTCACATCCATGACATCGCCGGCACGGACATTGGGGAAGATGCTTACGAAACCCTTCACCGCGCCGCTGAGCACAGCAGCCTGTTCATTCCATGTCATGGTCAGTACCGATGAGGTAAGGCTACCCATCGATACAGCGCCGGAACGTGCGGAGAAGCTGAAATCGCCGGTAATGGCCACGGGCTGTCCGCCACGTGTCAGGCTCAGCTCTACGCTGCGGAGCGCTTCTCCCTCAAGAGGAGTGCCAGTAGCGTCAACCTCTACACGCAGCAATGAGAAGAGATGCTTGAATACGAATTCATAGCCACTGGAAGTTGTGGCCGATATGCGGCCTATCTTATAGTCGCCCTGCAGCAGCCCGCTGTCCATGCTTTGCTCAGAGGGCACGGAGCCAATGAGCGAGTTCAGATCGCGGCCATCGTTTTCCGCACTGTAGGGATAGTAAGCGTAACGGGGAGCTATGGCATCGCCCTGCGGAGTGAAAGCAGCTTTACGCTCACTGTCACTGTTGGATTTGGTATAGCGCACCTGTGCTCCGCTTGTAGCGAACACACCGAGTTCATCGCCATCGGTCCACATGAGCCCGAGAACACCTGTGGAGAGGTCGATATCGCCGTCCACGCATGAGCGTGAGCCGGGGGCCGATTCTTCTGTTGTAGCAATAATGGTTCCCCCGGCCTGAGGGATTTCGCTGTCAGGATTCTGATCTGAGCAGGAGCTGAGAGATGCAACCAATCCGGCAGTCAATAAGATAGTAGTTTTTAAACGCATAGTTGATAAATGGATTAGCGTTGCCATTGCCTCAGCGGCAATGGCAACACATTGTATGTAAAAGATTTATATGAATGTATCAGAGAGCATTCCATGTATCGGGATCAGCCTTGTAGGCGGCATCATTGCTGCCGCTCACTGCCTGGATATCAGCCTCCTTGCTTTCATCGCGCTGCAAGTAGAACTTATTGTTCATCTCAATAATGGCCTGAATAAGCTCAGGGCCGTTGTAAGAGGTGTCGGTAATGCGATTAACCAGTACCAATCCGAGGGGAGAGGGCTTGGAATTAGCTATCTTGTCATCAATTGCTTTAAGGAGGAATGGGTTAAGAGCTGATGCTATATCCTGAGGTCCGTTGCTATCAGAATCTTCATCCTTAGCGAGAGCATAAGTACCACCGGCACCACATAGAATCCACAGATTGTGGCTTGCATTGCCATAGATTACATCGGAGTTCGATATGAGTGATTCGATAGCATCTTTTCGATACACAAGGTTCGGCATTCCGGCAGGAACAGTACCAGTTCCGCTATAGGTTCGGTTAGCCAAAGTGTAGTTTAGATAAATGTTAGACGGAGAGACCTGATCAATCTTGTCAATATTGGCAAAAGAAGGCCACCCTTTCCAAGAAGCGGTAGATATCAATGAAGAGGTGTCGTTTGTCCAATTGAAATTGGTATATGCAAACAGACCATTGATTCCTTGTGCGGCTGTTTCGTTTTCCTCATTCTCATTATCGACACATACGAGTAGGATAAGCTTTCCTGCCACCTCTTTTATCGTAGTGTTAGGAGATAAAGTACCACTGTAGAGATTGCTCAAGTTGAGCCCGTCAATAAGTGACTGAAGTTTTGATAGCCATAGTTTTCTCCATTTTTCTGACACACCACCAGTGCCACCGTCGGCATAATTCAGGACAAGAACAGCAAATTCATTCGTTCCTGCAACTGCGGTTGCGATATCCTTTACAGGCTGCTCAATAGATGTTGCCCATTTATAACCATCACTTAATGTAGCATTTGTTCCGGAACCGGATATTACAACTGTGGAATTAGACTCTGAGGGATTTTCAAAAAGACCTCCACGGCCTGTTGAGCCTACACGGGTTTCAATATGGAAGGCACGCACGCCGGCATTGAAAAGCTGTGTGACAGATGTACCTGATACTTGGTAACCCTCTTTTTTACCGGAACCATCATAACAATACCATGCGCCGGGGAGCGAAAGCTCGGAGACGTAGATATTATTTGGAAGGCTACTCATCCAGTTGTTGGTGGAGTATGTCCATTCGGTGGTGCGGTTAAACTTGGGAAGGGTTATCTGGTGGATTTCGCCCGGGAGCAGCTCAGCCTTGTCAGCATCGGTGGTAGTCAGGGTCTTGGTAAATGTACCTTCGATAGCATCGATTTTGATTGTCCAGTCGCCGGCGCCCATATTGTAGCCGTTATCGGGCACCGTGATAAACAGATTGGCGGTCATGGTGCCTCCGGCGGGGATGGTCACGTATGTGCCATTGTAGCGCGGCTCAAGCGATACAGTGTTTGTGCCGTTCTTGACGGTAAGTACCGGTGTCACAGTCTGAGTTGTATTGCCGAACGACATGTTGAGCTGTCCGGCTATCGGGGAGCCTGCAGGTGCGGTGACCGTAATCTTGCGGATAGTGATCTCCTGATCGGTCTGCGTGCCGCCTACCGCACCTACGCTCAGACATCCGAGCTTGAACTGAAGCACAGTGGCTGCAGGAATGAACTTCAGATCCACCGGCGATGTGCCGTTAGGTACATTGGGGGTGCAGGCAAACATCACGTTGTTGGCCATGTCGCCTTTCACGAAGATATTTTTGGTCGAGGTGTTGGTATAGGTAGGCACACTGTTTACCTGCTCGGCAGCAATGTCGGCGGTAATCACGGCTTGCTCCGACGCGGTGCCGATGGAGGTAAAGTTGTTCACTCCGGCCACGTAGGGGTACACGGCATAGAAATTGGCTGTTGCGGCATCGCCCCAGCGTACGCCCGTAGGATTGACTATGGCGAGTTCCTTGGCATAGTTGAGAGTATTGTCGTCGGCGCCATCGGCGGTTGTATTCACCACTTTGTAAGGGGCCTGACGGAAGCCGGATGCTCCCTGCGGGGTGTAGACATTGATCATGTCGCCGTTGAGCCAGTTGATGCGCCACGACTCATTATTACCAGTGGGTTCATCAGCAAAGATTGTTCTTGAACCGGGTTCGCTCTGCACTGCGCTTGTGAAGATCACATCCTCACCGGGTGTAGGTGTGATACCATCATACTTATCCTCAGAGCATGATACCAGGAGAAGGGCCGGTGTCAGGAGTGAGAGTATCTTTTTAGTCTGCATTATTCTATTGTTTTTCTTTTTAACTTTTTGTTTTTTCATTTGAATTCTCCCGGTATCAGCTCCACTCTCCTTGATTGAATGCATCGCCGTCAAAGTCCTGATTGATTTTCTGCTCCTCAATACGTCCGGACTCTTTGTCAGGGTTCATGATATCGACGGAGCCTGAACAGATACTGCTTTCAAGCTCCACACGGATCTCCGTCATGTCGGGAGATTCGTATGTGTGTTTCTTTTTTTCCATAATTTTATTGTTGTTAATATTTAGTTGTCTGTATTATACAAATCTGATTTTTTTGCGGCGTTTCTTTTTCTTGCCGTAACCATAGCCGTAGCCATAACCGTAACCGTAGCCATAACCATAGCCGTAACCTTTGGATGTATGCTTGACTCCGTTGAGCACAATGCCCATCTCTCCGATTTTCTTGTCGTCGTAGAGAGACTGGATTTCCGGCAGCAGACGACGGTCGAAGCGTCCGGCACGGATGACAAACAGAGTGGAGTCGGCCACACGGCTCATAATCGAAGAGTCGGCGACAATGCCGAACGGCACACTGTCGATGAGCACATAGTCAAACCGGCTGCGCAACTCTGCGACAAGCTGATCGAAACGTTTGTTCATAAGAAGTTCCACCGGATTGGGGGGCACAGCGCCTGAGGTGACAATGCTTATGCCCAGCGGACCATCATGGAGCACTTCGCTGAGAGTGACTGACGCATTCGACAGATACTCTGACAGCCCCGTGTCCTTATGGGAGAAGCCGAAGCGATGGCTTAGCGTGCCCTTACGTATGTCGGCGTCAACCACCACAACACTTTTGCCCGATGCGACAAGCACTTCGGCAAGATGGCGCGTGGTAAATGACTTGCCGGCACTTTCGTTGAACGAGGTTACCATCAGCACCTGCGATTTAAGCCCTCTGGAACGGGTAATGAAGTCGATATTGGCGCGCAGCATGCGGAAAGCCTCGCCCACGGCTGAGTTGGGGTCGGAAGCTATGTCGGGGGTTTCATCGTCATCGTCAGATGAGCGGCGGCGTCTCTTCATCATCTCACGGTCAAGAGGTATATCGCCAAGATAAGGTACTGATATGGCGCCCTTCACATCGTGACGCGAATGCACGCGTGTATCAAGGAACATGATGAGAAGCAGTATCACAACCGGGATAAACAATCCTGCTGCCACACCAAGCGCAAGTATCTTCCTGGTCTGCGGAGATATCAGCACTGAATTGTCCTGAGGATTGTCAATGATGCGTGCATTGTTGTCGGCCATAGCCTGGGTCAACGCATTCTCCTCACGACGGTTGAGCAGGAACAGATAGAGCTGCTCCTTGATTTTCTGCTGACGCTCTATGGAGAGCATCTCTCTCTCTTTGCGGGGAATGGAGGCCACGCGGCTTTCGGCCGTCATCTCATAGCCCTTGGCATCACGGCGCTTGACATTTATGGATATAATGATATTGTCGATGGCCCTGAGAATATTCTGCCGCAGCACGGCGAGCGTATTGTTCATCTCAGCCACCACAGGATTGCTTTCGGAGCTGTCGTCGACAAGACGGTCGCGCTGAAGCTTCGCGGTATTGTACTGGCTGATCTGCGAGTCAATGGATGTGTCGTTGATACCAAGATTAGAGGGTATCAGGTCGTTGGCTCGCGAGGGATCGGAGAGATACTCCTTTATAAACATGGCGATACGCAGCTGTGTCTCATACTGCAGGGCATCAGCATAATAACGGGCTGACTCACCCTGATAGCGCGAGGCTGTGGAACCGATGTCAATAATCTGGTTACGGCTCTTGTAATCCTCAAGATCTGCCTCCACACCTCCGAGTTCCGACTCGATGATGCGTAGACGCTCGGCGATGAAATCGGCAGTATTTACCGCCACACGGTTCTTGTCATTGATTGACTCCTCATTGTAGACATCAATCAGAGTGGACAAAATATCGGAACCGAGCTTCGGATTGCCGCAGCGTACGGCAAGATTAAGGATAGTCGACTCCTCATCCTCCTGACGGATACCGATATTGGCCAGCCAATAGGCCACCACACTATTGAGCGGAAGCTTGGATATCTTGATCTCCACATCTTTCCATGACTTGGAATAAGAACCTGTGGGAAGAATCACGAACCGGGTTTTACCCAGCTCATACTGCTCCCCTGTTTTCACCACGATGCTGTAATCAGGTTTAGCACCTGAAATGGAATAGAGCTCAACCGAATCCGACGAAAGCGGACGGATGCTCATGGAGAGAGAGGCCTGGGGAGATACGTTGATAAAATTGATCTTGAACGGTACCTGATCGTAGATATTCACATCGCGAAGTCCACGGCGCGTGGTATATGTGATATCGGCATTGACTCGCGACACAGTCTCAAGCATCAGACGCTTGGAGTGGAATTGCAGAATCTCATTGGCCACGTTGACCTTGTTGATTGAATTGGAGTAACGGTCAAGTCCGGCAGAGGTAGTCTTATTGGACGGATCTTTGATGATGACCTTGGCGCTTGTATAGAAGACAAGCGGGTCGGAAGCCGTCTTATACCACGCAAACGTGCAGCAGACGGCAAGCGACAGCAGAAACCATGGCCATTTGGAAATAAAGTAGCGCAGTACATCCACCACGTTTACTTCCTGACTGATTTTACGGTTCTCGGATTTGTACATATCTTATATCGGATTACTTTTATCGTTTGATAGCCCATGTAACGGAGCATGCGGCCGTCACTGCGGAAAGTGCTACCGTGATCCATGTCAGCAGATTGTTATTGCTGCCTTTGGGCTTCTTGGGGCGGGCATAGATGATGTCGTTCTGTGCCAGATAGAATGCCGGAGAGTTGAAGATATCGGTGTTGGTAATGTCAAGAGTATAAATCTTGCGTTCACCGTCGGACTCGCGGATAACAGCGATGTTGTGGAGGTCGGCCTCGGCGGTGAGGTCGCCTGATTTGGCGATAGCCTCCAGAATGGTCACCTTGTCACCGTCAACAGCATATGTACCGTTGCTACCTACAGCACCAAGCACTGTGTAATGAAAATTAAGGAATTCGAGGGACACAATAGGGTCCTTGATATAATCGCCCTTGATTATCAGCTCGCGGATTTTATCGGATGCTTCCTGCAGTGACAGTCCGGCAATATGGATCTTGCCAAGTACCGGGAAATTGATGTCGCCATCGGCATTGACCCTGTAAGTATTGTTGTCGGAAGTGTTCGGTGTTGAAACATTGCCCGTAGTGGAAACCTTCACGGCGCCGGAACTGACATTGAACGGAGCGGCAAGCTCAGGGTTCTTACAACTGACGGTGATACGCAGCCGATCATCGCTCTGTATACGCGACTGATACCGGTTGGCCACAACATAGCCGGCACTGTCTGTCATGTCGGCAAGATAAAGGTATTCTTTTTTTGCACAACTTGTAAAAAACAGGGCACAGACCAATAGGGAACTGATTACTTTTTTCATATTGTATTATAATGTTGTTATTATTATTTCTATGTTATCGACTCACATTGTCATGGCATAAAAGCGCGGCACTATCATCAGGAAGGCAGTCGAGGAGCCCGATCCTGACATTTTCCACCACATGCCCGAGTGTGGCGCAGACACTGCCGTAGAGCTTACGTGAATGAGCTATCACTGACACTCCGGGCATGACGGCCACGAAGGCTTCTATATCGGAAAGCTCTGTATAGCTGTTGACAGCGGCCTGACGCAGACGGGTCATTGACCGCAACGGGGCCTCCATATCGCGCCAGCAGCGTGTCTTGCCGCTCCAGGGAGTCCCGGCTGCGTATATCTTGCCATCGCCACCTACTTTTATCAATGGATTGTCGTCATTAAGCAGCTCGGCATCGGGAATGTTGCTGAGCCAAAGTGATGAATGTGTGCTTTTCCCTGTGCCACTGCTTCCCAGAAAGAGGTGTGCTCCCCCGGGAGTGGTCACGACTGAAGCATGTATCAGGAAGGCCGAAGATTTTACCGCTACCTGTGAGAAGAAAATCCTCAACATCGAGTCCAGGATAAAGCCGTTCCAGCGGTCGCCCGGCACAAGACGCAGCGTGGCCGAACTGAAATCAGGGGCAAATTCCATGCATCGCATCTCCATTCCGGGCATCGGCGATATGCCTACCGTATAGTTGCTGCCATTGAAATAAAGATGTGACTCGCCGAGATCGTTGCACCCGGTAGCCACGACCTCTCCCAGATCATCAAGATCGAAACATCCGACTGTCCTGACCGCATCGACATGGAGCGTACCGCTTACAGTGACGTCGCTGTCAGTGGGTCTGAGGAACAAATCGTAGGCTTGTGAAAGAAGCGCGTCGCCAAACTCATCAGCGACTGCGAGCCTTATGCCTATACCTCCTATTTCAATCAATCTGTCCATTTTTTCAAATCAATGTATCTGTCCGAGCAACAGACGGCTGAATGTCCAGAACGCCTCGAACGGGACAAGCCGTGATACATACGAACGGTTGTTGATGAATGCCGACATGGTATAGAATTTACGCTGTACCATGTTCATGCTACGGGTGGAGCGGCGTGAAGAGTTGAACTTTCCGAAGTTTCCACCCTCGCATACAAGATTGTAAATCCTTTCGATGGCCACATCATCGGACGTACCGCCGATTTCAGCTACTGCAGCAGTGCCATCAGGCATCGGGAGATACCGGTTGACAAAACCATGAAGGACGCGTGTCCATTTCATAATCCCAAGTTTGCTGCACATTTCGAAATAGAGATCGGCATCAACAGCGTCAGCCCCCGCACCGGTAAGACCGCGCCAGGCCATAGCGTAGTCACAGAACTGACGCATTCCGATGCCGATACCCAGGCAATGCTTGAGTATGTGGACATTCATCATCAACAGCTCTATCATAGGAGAGGGAACAGTCACGGCCACTCCGGACGACAGCTCCACCTGACGGTGGGGGTATGAACCGCACAGCTCACGTATGAGTCCGGTACGGAAAGGATTGTGCACCTCTATAAGCATAGAATGATGCTCCACCTCTATGGAACCGGCAATGTAGCAGCTGCCGTTGTCAGGAGTGTGGATCACCTTGTGCCCCAACCCCCGGATGAGAGCATCGGCCGCCTCCAGCTCCTCACCGGGGAACCATAGATCGATGTCGCCACTGGCTCTGAGCTCGGGAGCTGAATAGAATCGTGAAGCTGCATGGCCTTTCTGAAGCACCGGATGCAAACCATTGGCCTCAAAAGTTTGGAAAAGTCCGGAAAGGACTCCCGTCATGGCATGATAACGGCTGGAATACCGGTTGGCCATGGCAAGCCATGTAGCCAGAACTGATACCGACGGCATCTCCTCATCAGGCAGACATGATATTGCGGGAAACACTATACCCGTTACCGTCTGCTTCTCTGCCTCATCAAGCATCTTGTACCACTGACGTTCGGAAAGCGACATGCCAAGGGTACAACCACTCCCCTGCGGCTCATAAAGACTGAACCGCAAAAGACGCAGCAAGTGTTTGTATGTCGGATTTGAATCTGGCATTAGGATTATCGTTGAAGTTAAGTTTAATCGGATTCACTAAATGATGAATCCGGCATCAACCCATTTCTGTATCAGAATCTTTATATCGGCAGCTGCCCGGATACGGTCAACCTCATAGTCCCGGCATAGTATATCTACAAGGTCATCGGCCGTAAAGTCTTTATCCATCACATCAATCCAAAGTTTACCGGCAACTTCGCTAAGCGAATATATGTTGGCAAAATTGGTGTTGTCCTCGCATCTATCAACAATCATATAGTGCCGTCCAAGTTTGTGAAGTCTGTAGTCTGGATTTAACCTCATTTCAAAATTTCTTGCCTGTTATGATTGATATTGTTGTCTTGTAGATTATAGTTATGTCTAACCACAGAGATCTACGACGAAGGTAATCGAGGTCCATCTCCAGACGGGTCAGCATCTTCTCCATCGTATCGGTATAACCGTTGTATAGAGTCGCTTCTGAAAACAGTCCGGGACGAATGGCAAACAACCGTGCGTAACGCTCATCATGCTCCATAATCTTTTTTATGAAATAGGCACGTTCCGGACGATAGCCGACAAAACTCATATCTCCGGCAATCACATTCAGTATCTGTGGCAGCTCGTCGAGATGATGACGCCTGATGAATGCTCCTACCTTTGTAAGACGGTCATCGTGCTCGGAACATAAAGCGGGAATGCCGTTATCTTCTGAATCCATGCGCATCGACCGAAATTTCAGCAGAGTGAAAGATCGGCCATCTTTACCGACTCTCTTTTGTCGGAATAGCGGATTCTTCCCATCCTCCATGAAAATGAGCAGAGCGATGACAAGTCCGGGCAACAAAAACACGATGAATGCTATCAATGATGCAAAAAAATCAAAACCACGTTTAAGTTGGTCGCCCAAAGAAATAGTAGTGTTTTTCTCAGAATCGTCCTGATAATCTTTGATTGCGCTTTCCAACGCAAGAGAATCATCCGAAAAATCTGTTGTTTCAAAGTAGTCCATTGTTACTGACTAAGGTTTATTAACTAAATTGGTGTATAAAGCAAGAAATCTGTCTATCATAAGGTCAATTTTGAATTCGGTGTCGAACCGCTTTTTGGCCCCATTGCTAAACATCTCGTATTTGTGAATATTCCCACCGATGGTATATAACGCCTTTGCAAGTTCCCAGGTGTCACATGGTTCGACGTTTATACCGCTGGTTCCGTTTTCGTTGACCCATGCGGTGCCGGAGCCTGGTATCTTCGTGGCGACAACAGGTTTGCCCAACGACATGGCTTCAATCTGAACAATACCGAATGCCTCCGTCTTCATCACCGATGGCAGACAGAAAATGTCACATGCTGTGTAATAAGCCGGAAGATCCTCATCCGGTATCTGTCCGCAGAAGAATACTTTGTCTTTTACTCCAAGCGAATCACGCAACGATTCAAGTTCTTCCAGCAGAGGACCTTCTCCACCGATTAACACGACATAATCATCCGGCAGATATTTGGCGGCTTTCACCAGATACTTGAAGCCTTTATAAGGCACCAGTCGTCCAAGAGAAAAGATTATCTTCCCGTATCCATATTTATCCCGCAGAATCATGCCACCCGCAGGATCGGCCTTCAGGCCCTCTATCCCGATGGGTATGCAGATGGTTTTATCAAGATATGGATTCAGAGCCTCGGAAGTCTGCATCAGGACAGGACTTGTGGTGACAATAGTGTCAGCCCGTCTCAGAAGCCACTGCTGAATCCCGCTGTATAATTTGAGAAAAGCCTTATTCTTCAAAATATCAGAATGCCAATGGAGTACAACCGGCCCCTTGTAGCCGGAAGCCATAAGAGCGAGAGCCGCCATTGGGTCAGGATGATGCACGTGAATCAGGTCATATTTATCTGCCTCATCACGAAGTGCATCTATCATCGAGGGGGCTATTGTGGTCGATGCCACCTTTACCCAGGTATGAAAAGTGTGGATCCTTGCACCGGTGTCCAATTTATGTACAGATCCTTTTCCGGAAGTTTCGGCACACATCATATCACACTCCACTCCCTTTTCGGAAAGGCCAATCATCAGATCGTACATCACCTTTTCCACGCCACCCCTGATAGGATAGAATTTCCCTAATTGCAGTATTCTCATAAGATAAGGAATGTATTAGTGATTATTTTCAAAATTTCAGAATATCGTGATACAAGTTTATATAATCAGCGTATCTGTCCCGCTTATCAAAATTCGCTTCAGTTATTTCAACAGGCATTCGAATAGCTCGTCCCAACCATAAACCTTTGTATCATTACACTGACTGTGACCAACAACCGGATGCAATGATGATTCATCGTTCATCAACAGTTGCTTCATAAGTCCGGCAAGCTCATCAGGATCCTCCGGATTGAAAAAAGCTACTTTATCACACCCGATTGAAGCTTCGTGGGCATATGGTAAATTTGCCAGCAACATCGGTTTTCTTGTTGAACGGAATTCGGAAATGGGCAGCCCCCAAGTTTCAATTCTTGAAGGAAATATCACACATTCCGCATTCGCATAATGGTCATCAACTTCCTGACGGGTAAGATATCCGAGAAATCTAATGCTATCGACATGCCCCCAGGTACGATATATCCATCTGGAATATCGGTTCTCTGTCCCATCAATCGTGAGATATACATTAAATTTATCTTTCCCGACTTCTTTTTCAAGAATTTCCGCAGCCCGGCATATCTCCTCAATATTCTTGTGGCAGTCAGCTATACTTACATAAAGGAAGTCATACGTGTCCTTATCCATCTTTTTTTCAGGCCATATCTTATCTGACTCCTGAGGAGGAGCTACTATAAAGACCTCCGGATCGACATTTAACATCCTGCTGAATTTCTGCTTTAACCAATCAGCCTGTACGATAATATGGTTATTGCGATAAATATTAATCCTATAGGCGAAATATGTAAAAAGACCGAAAAGGACAATTTTATAATCAAAGATTATGTCACGCCATCTAAGCTTAAGAAAAGGGAACGACGTTTGACAATACATTGCCTGTTTTCTTGCTAATACCCGTGGGGTCGTATCGTGTAACGAAAGCCACAGATCTACCGGAAATAACTCCTTGGAGATTTTATGCATGGTCACATACTCGCACCATAGTCTTTTTCCCCAATTTTTGATTATAGCCGGCATTTCTATGTACTCGATTCCATCAAATTTCACGAGTTCTTTATTGTGTACTATAGCAACTATCCGGAAGTTGGAGTCCGTTGCCATAGTTGACAAATATGACAGGCAATCCCGAAGGATCTTGAGAGTTCCTCCACGGCGGATATTAACAGCAGATACAACTATTGTCTTGACAGCCATTTTTTTATCATATTGTTGACGAAAACAAGCAGAGCCATCTGTTCATTATGGCATCAGTTGAATATTTCAAAGAACTTAAATATGCTGCTTCTCCAAATTTCATACGAAGCTCATCATCAGCCATGAGTAATCCTAACTTATCAACAAATGCTGTGACATCGCCATCATCGACAAGAAATCCGTTAAACCCATCCATCACCACATCCCTGGGGCCACACTGACAAGCAAAACTCACAATCGGCAGGCCCGAAGCCTGCGCTTCAAGCAATGCCATCGGAAGTCCTTCATAATGGGAAGTCATGGCGTAAACCGACGCGTTGTAATACTCCGACTTTATGTCCCGGCAAGTATCTACGAGTGTTACCGAATCAGCGATACCATATCTTTTGATCAGTTCAATGTAATCATTTTTTAATTCGCCATCCCCGACAATCCTCAGTTTCCATTCCGGATGAGAGGCGACCAATCTGTTCCAAGCCCCGAGTAGCCGGTCAAAGCCTTTCTGATAGGTGAATCTGCCAACAGCAAGCACTGTGCGCGACTTACATGACGACGGAACTTCGAGTCTGAAAGGATGCGCATTCGGGATCACACTGATATTCTTCATATCCGTTCCCCACAATTGCAAATCTTCTTCTGTAAGCACGACAAAATTATCATAACGGGACGCGATTTTTTTATCTTGCCAATGACGGTACATGTCAATTACACGCCATAGGCCACGCCGATTATACTGAAGACGCTTGAATCGCGAGAAATGAATCTCCAATACTTTTTTACTACCGTCATTAATTCCGGGAAGCAGTCCGACTTCATTACAACCCATTGAGATTACCACATCGGCATTCAAATTCATCAGCAGATTACGTAACTTACGCTTATGCTTGAATTGCTTGATTGGGTAATTCGCAATTTTATTAAATAAAGCTCCTCCGTTATTAGCCTCATAATTGATGCCAAGATCATAGTGGGCAATCTGGCTGTTCATCTCAAAAAATGAAGGTTCACCACATTGGTCAGTAGTAATCACCGTAACCTTATGTCCATGCCCGACAAGCCAATTGGCCTTATTGGCCAACACCCGTTCCATCCCACCCGAATGGCGTGTACCCGCTATGCAATATGCTATATGCATGATAATTCAGTTATAAAACTCTAATTGCATTTTTCCTCAGGTAAAGTCGGTGGCATCGCAAGAAAAAGGGCAAAAACTAAAAATAAATCAGTAGAAACCTTAAGCCAAACAATGAAATTGACAACTATTATAAGTGTGAACACCAAGTTTCGCCCAGGCCATGTCTTCATACAAAGTTCACCAGCTTTTATGATAAATATGGAGAATGCCAATAATCCAATCACTCCGAAATAGAATATAAAACGCAAATATCCTATATCAGTACCCTTATAGTAACCGCCGACATATTCACCTATATAATAGGGGTCTACAGCATCCGGATTATTAAAGTATCCATCTCCAATAATCCACGTTTTTAATGACTCTGGCCAAACCACCATTCTTTTGAGCTGTACATTCGACCCCACCTCCCATTGGCCGTCATTGAAAAGATTGAAGAATCCTTCGAATCCGAATTCCATCTGATTCTTGAATTCTACATTACTATTGTAATAGTGAACAATGAAAGGTACTGCCACGACAGCAGAAAGGACAAATGCTCTCAAAATACGCCGTAAGGAAATATTTGTTTCTCTCTTGATAAACAAATTACACGTCAACAGCAATAGTAGTCCAATTACAACCCCGACAAGCGTTGTTCTTGCAACCATATTCCCTACAAAACCTATCATGATAAACGACAATACATAAACCCACGTCAATAATTGCCCACTTCCCTTTCTTGAATACTCCAACATCAAATAGGCAGCCAGAACAAGCGCCACAGAATAGCGAATGCCAGCAGTATCTAGAAAAGCCCCGAGACCATAAAGACGGTTTACGTTTTCAAGGAACACCTGATCCATGAAAAAAATACTGTCGACCTGAGCCTTCACCACAGGAATGTATTCTATGCACAGAGTCATTACACATTGGAATACACATACCCCAATTATATAGTTTGCTATTAGTTGGAATGTAAGTTGATGGTGAACGGCTTTTATTACAGACACTGCAACATAAGCAGCACATAGCCATACAGCCATCGATGATATATAAGTAGCATAGACATTATCAGGGGTATTATTGAGTGTTATTGACACGTAACCCACAAACGATACCACCAGAGCATATAGTATAAGTCTCAGATACGTGCGCATATTAATTGCTAACCGGTCTTTAGACAAGTCATAGAGAATCAGGCCTAATCCAATCGCACCCATAATAGTCTTGGTGTTAAACCATAAATGCGACCTTAGAATTAGCGGGAAATAATAACAACTTGTTATCATTCCACATAGAATAATAAGTATAAAACGCAACATGTTTACACTAATGTCTAAATTTCAATCGATAGATCAACTTATATATCAGGAAGTTGTATAGACACAAACCTAAATAAAATCTGTTTTTTGCCAACAATTGTATAATCTTAGCATTCAGACCTATATAAGGATTACATACTATAAAACCATTAGCTTCAGTAAACGTCGAATGCCAAAGATGATAACTTTGACGGTTGCAATTAACCAAGAATGGCAATTTGACACTAAGCTTAAAGTAATTTATGAAACCAGTAAATTCTTTACGTTCATCATGCCTAAAAAAATTGGATATATCATTTACATTATGCTTGATATCAGCAACATTACGTGGTGAATATTCCAAACTAATTGCATTAACATTTAATCTTACATAGTGATAAAGTGGTCTGGCGACATGAGCTACCGTAGAGGCGTAGGCGAAAAGTTTAATTACTGTCATATCTTCTCCCATGCTATGACCTTCAGGAAACCAAATTTCATTGTCATAATAAAGTCTTCTGCGTATTGCCTTGTTCCAGACATTATATTTCATTCTTCCTCCTAAAATCGCTTTAAGAGCATCAGTTGCCGTAGAATAATCAGGCTGACGCATAAGTCGTTCTGAGATTTCCTCTGTCAAATAAAAATCACACCATAGAATGTCGGCTCCAGTCTTGCAAATATTTTTGTCATACTCAAATAGCATATCAACGTCAATGAAGTCATCACTGTCGATATGAACCACATATTCACCTTTAGCCTGCGCTAGTCCGGTGTTACGTGCAGCAGGAAGGCCTTTATTACTATCATGACGTAATATTCTGTAGTTTTTAAATTCCGGATGCTCGTCGAGAACCCTTTGCAAGATCTCAATGCTCGCGTCAGGACTAGCGTCATCGACAAAAATAGCTTCAAAATCGGTAAATTTCTGGCCGATAATTGAAAGAGCACATCGCCTAATGAATTTCTCTACCTTAAAAATCGGTATAATCAAACTGAATCTCATAGTCTCAGACGTTCTTTCAATTGTTTTACAAACGAAAAAATCCGATCTCCTTTCCAATCGTATGCTATCTTTCCCACTAAATGAACATGACGCCGATGCATGAGTTGCATCCCAAAGTCTGACGTATAACGAGCTTCCTTATATGGCTTCTCTACAATATTGGTGAGAAAATCGACTAAAATTTCAAACCAGTCAAGTGATTTCGGATTTGAAATTTTAGGCTTAGCAAGCATACTCAAATATGCATCATCATCGCAATCCAAATGAATGATTTCCTCTACTGCTCGATCGATATCATTGTCATCACGTACACATACAAACGCTTCGGGATTGAAGTCTCGCTCTATATTAGGATTTCCCCAATAAATGGGTATTGTCTGAGAAGTGAACGCATCGAGAATTTTCTCAGTTGTATAACCAACCGAAGCACTATTCTCGAAAGCAATATTAAATTTATAATTTCTCAGAAACTCAGATTTATCAGCCACAGGACCTCCTACATTATTCCACATCCGTCCGCCGGAGGAAATGTCTCTATAACTTGACAGGCTATCAAAAAACTTTTTTCTAATTGGTGATGAAAGTCGCATATTTGATACGACCATACTGCAAAATCCACGGTGGAGTACCTCTGTATCATTAATTGTCTGCTCAATGAACAGCTCTTTGAAGTTTGGTCGTAGAAGATATAGAGGTAGACGCAAATAACGGTCACCGAAATCTAAGAAATCAAAACCTATAGCATAATCGAACAAATTGAAATCAGGAACCAGATTTTCTCCCGTAAAATATATTTTGGGACAGTTGTAGTCAAGATGCCGACAGCCAAACGTACCGACAAAAAGATATTCTGGAGAACGATTGTCGATTATGAGATCGTACTTTGATTCAAGAGCCTTGACAAAATGATTGTTATTACAGTTAAAATCACCCCAAAAATCAACAAAGCCAATACGGATAGTACGTCTATTCATTGATTCAACGTTTTTTAGATTCAAATCTACCTGCCATGACGAGCGCTCTCTTAACCAGGCCTGTCCAGTATCCCCTGATAACGTGGCGAATGCTCATGTCTTTCGTAAGATAGCCCCAATGTTGTTGGTCAATATCAGATGGTAAATCCTCAAGGTTGGCATCTACAGCATAAGGATGGACTGCATAAAGCCTTATGCCTAATTCCTTGTAATAGTCCCAATCATCAGCCACATTAAAAGGCTTCAAAGAGTTCAGAACAATCTGAGCTGCCGATCTATTTATCAGATATGCATAACTACCCACGGACGCATAAACGCGACAAATGTCACGCCCCCACATGCGCCAATAATCACCTGAAAGGAAAATAATAACCGGACGGGAGCCTGTAAGCAACCGGATTATTCTGTCATCATCCAAGACGTGATTTAAATCACGCACCACAGTTATGTCATCTTCAAGAATAAGGGCGTACGGCAAATTTGTCTCAATAATTTTACCATAGCATTTACGATGGCTCAACGTGCACCCTATCTCTCCTCCATTGATCGTACGTCCATATTTTTTGCGGCAATTTTCCATATCGAAACAGCTCGCTACCTCAGATGATGACAAACTGCGCCCATCGACAGCATCAATAAATTGATAGTCGAGCACAGGATAATTCGACAGTAACTCATTCATATAATGTTTACGTGCCAATGATGAAGGGAGATTTACAACGAAAGTCGGCAAGCTAAACTTCTTTTCCATAAACAAAATAACGGAATAAGATTTTCAATCGTTTCATCAAAGGGAGTCTGTCATATTCATTTAGACGAAGGTTGAAGAAATTAAAGTAGAACTTCTCGTCGAATATCGGAGATTTTCGATAATATTCCCACCAGATGTCAAAGTTTATACAATATCCTTCCCATGGCTTGCGTCCATTGTAGTGCACCAACCCTTTATACTTCGCCTTCTCAATCTGACTCTTGCTCCATATCTTTTCAATAGCTTCACTATGGAAGAGCATGGCATTTACAATATAGGTCGATAAACAGAATTCAGGGCCAGTATAACCGATCTCATCACAACAAACGATATTTATTATATCCATATCCTGAAACTTGTAGTCATTTTTTGATTGAGCAATCATTTGATCAAGCTTCGTGGGATGGTTCCTGAATTTACGACAGTTTACAAGTAAATTCCCGGAATATATTATATTCATGGGATCAAGTCCAAGACTCTTGTAATAAGAGTTCAAATCAGGGTCAAGATGAGCCAAAGCGTTAACACCTACAAAATATTTATCTGCTGGATCTATTGAATAGATATCGCTCAGGTCGTCACGAAAGACCACATCCACATCAGAATAAATAACCTTATCATGTTCGGGGATAATACGGGGGATAAGAAGACGGTAATAAGCGGGGGTAGTAATTCCTCGCACCTCAAAGCAGGTATCAAATTCATCACCAACCTCACGCAATGTCAATGTCGTCTGAGGATAACATCCAACTACTTTCCTGAGCAAATCCGTTTCGAGCAGTTGTCCTCTACGATGTAGCACGTAGATGTCATATGCAGTTGTCGGCTTCGCACTCGCAAGCAAAGAACTTACACATACCGCTGCCTGAAGCGATAGACGATTATCAAATGCAAAAACTATGGGTATACGATTCATCTTCTGTTAGTTTTGGCAACGAATATTCTCAACGCATCATAAAGACCATAAAAATTCATGGACAAAAGAACTTTATATACTCGCTCTTTCATTGAATCCACAGGATAATAAGTGATATATAGGTCAAGAGGCAATTGGGAAATTGTAGCAAGACGTAACTCTCGCGCTGTTGGATTGACATAAAGCGAACTGAGAACTCTACGGACGTAAAAACCCTGCAACTCCTTGAACAAACGTGAAACAATTTTATCATTGTTGTCATATTCCGCTATCAACCGACTGGTCAGCGACGAAATTTTGGAAAATGCCTCCAACTCTGATTCAAGGGTGTTGATAGTCTTTGTCAGCGACCCGGAGGTTTCTAATCTATAGAAATAACCGCGATTGTCAATAAAACTTACCTTAGAACAACACAAAAGGTATTCAAAAAGGAATATCGCGTCTTCACCTAAATGTACTTTCTCATTGAAAGAGAGGTACATGCTACGGATAATATCGCTTTTGTAGAGCTTTCCCCATGGCGATGTTCGCTTATCAAGACGACCTTTCGTAAAGGCCTCAAGCATTTCAGAGTGTGCAAGCGTCATCACTTCTCCTTCACATGCTTCCACCGCACTGTCATTTCTGATTATACTGAATGAATCGACAACCAAATCAACTCCGTCTCTAACTGCTGCATACATTGCAGAAAGAAACGACGGACTGACGTTATCGTCTGCATCAACAAACGCAATCCATTCTCCAGATGCCCTTTTAAGTCCAAAATTTCTCGCTGATGATACTCCACCGTTCTTTTTGCTGAAATATTTGAAACGCGGATCTTTTACTGCATAACTCTGACAGATTGTCGGTGTCAAATCGTTAGAACCGTCGTCCACTATCAATACCTCAAAATCACAGAAAGTTTGGTCTGACAAAGACTTCAAACATTCAGCAATATATTGCTCAGCGTTATAAACAGGAATAATAATAGAAACCATGATTCTGATATGGCTATAAACTAACTCTTCACCAACACAGTAAAACATTTAACAACGTTTGCGATAAGGTCTAATCTTAACACCGTTGACATAAATGTTCCGAACCGCATATATCGTATGTCGTTACTTATTGTGTTCTTTATATTGTTCAGATGGCTCTTACATAATTTCTTCTTCAGTGACAAATATTTCCGGTTGTCAAGCATGCAGTGAATCTGTCGAAGAGCTAAAAGGGATGTGTCTATGTCTACTTTCTTTTTCGAAAGACTGGTTGAAATATCTGTCGAATAATAATAGCATGCCGAATTACGTATTTCTATGCTCTTCACATTGCCTTCAAGATAGTAGCGGAGCATGAATATCTGGTCTTCACCTGCTCTAAGTCGTTCGTCAAACCGTAGTCCAAGACGTTGTATCGTAGAATGTTGCAATATTTTAGCCCACGCTGAACTAACAAGTGTACAATCGAAATAATCGTTAAGGAACAATTCTACGCCATCCTTCCCAACAAAACTATCTGACGTAAATAGCATAGGTACAGATTTTTCTTCTGCTACGAGACAACATTGGGATATTGCAACATCAGCATTACCTCCAACCAGATCTTCAAGATAATTGGGATTCACAGCATCATCGGCATCTACAAATATAATTCTCTCTCCCGTTGCTATATCAAGCCCAGCGTTGCGGGCAGAACTCAGTCCTCCATTTGACTTGTGGATAACCCGCACTCGAGAGTCGACATTTGCATAGGCATCACATATATCCGAACTTCCGTCGGTTGAGCCATCGTCGACCAAAATCAGTTCAAAGTTAGTGAACGTCTGACAGAGCAACGATTCAACACACCTCCGGATATATTTATCTACATTGTAGACCGGTATAATTACTGAAACCTCAACCAACGACATATCAAGAGTCTTTTAACATAAACTTAATTTTGCCACCGACAGTTGCCACAAATCTATCGAATAGTATAGCTGTTGGGATAAGCATAAGATAATATACTACGCATACCAAATAAAAATTTATGTTGAATTCTCTCAACAAAAAATGCTTTATCAAAGCGATCAACGGTGCATGAATTAAATATAGGTCGAAAGATAATGCACCAAGACGTCCCCAAATCTCATGACTGAACAGTCGTTGCATACTCGAACCTCTTGTCATTGCAGCGATTATGAAGACAGGAACGAATATAAATACGTAGCTTATGTCGTGACCGTCAGCAATCATAACCAAAAGATATAGTACAATTGAAAACAGCGTCAACATGTTCAGCACAAAAATGTGACGATTTACTACATATCCATAGCGGGTAAACAAAAAACCAATGAGTGAACCATATGCCATTTCACAAACACCACGCATCAACGTCATAGGAATGCAACTCTCCGTATCAAATACCTCAAGATCAGCACTCTTGCCACCACTAAAACAATATGTCAGAAAAAGAATCACAACAAGCGGAAATATGAAACGTAAACTTATATTACAATAATATTTTACCGCCCCGTAAACAAATGCGCCACCAACAATCAGAACTGAAAAGAACCAAAGAGGAGCATTAAGTCCACCTTCGAATATGCCAACGCTCTGAAGCATCAACAATTGCGACACTAACATCAAAAGAGCATGTAGCATATCTTTCATTGATGAGAGAGTGAGCGTATGACCGAATACTATCCATCCTAATAAAGTCGCAAAGACATATTTTACATAAAATTTTTTGGTCTTTTGAATTGTAAATTGAACTATTCCACCAGAATACGGTTTTACAGAAGTGAGATATATGAAGAAACCACTGAGAATAAAGAAAAATTCAACGCCAACAAATCCGGCATCCATAACCGGATAACCATAATGCCACAAACAGATTTGCATCATAAAGAGAAACCTGAGAGCTTCAATGGACGTTTTTCTTGTATTACTCATTTATGGAAATTAAACCTTCAGATAATTTTCAAGACGGATAATATGACATTCTTTTACAAAATCTGCCTGGGCTGTGAACTGAGGAAGATATTTCCGAAGCACTGGAATACTTAACCAGCTGATGCCGAACGTGAAGACGAAATAAACATAGTTGATTCCGTAGCCAAGCAGATAGGGCTCGAACGTTTTCATAAACTGCAAAACAATCTGATGCATAACCAAAACGATAATCGAATATCTGCCAATATAGGAAATTACCGGTAGCCATTTAATTCCTTTGCAGATCATCATAACTCCAATAACAAAAATAAACGACAGAATATAGTTTACAAGCAAATTCCCTTTCATCGTATTGTTCCAAAATTCAATGAAGGGTCTGTCAAGCAGATAATACAACACCGAACCTGCGATAAGCATAGCTACACCCAAGGGCAGAGCAAAACGGTCTTGTCGTGACGGATAAAGCAACGGTGTCTTTTTTAGTATATATCCAAGATAAAAAAATGGCATAGCAGTGAAAACCACATCAATCTGGCACGGCAAAAATATATTCTTTAACGACAACAGATTACCAATCACACCCATAAATATAACGGCAATGAATCGCATATATTCGCTGTTGAAAGTGTTACATATTGCACCAAAGGCCAATACCGTGAAAAAAAGACATTCAAGAAACCATATGGGACCTATACGTTGGGTGAACAATGCATGAAAAGGTTCAGCGACAGGGGTTGTGTTCCACGGTGCCAAATCCAAAAGAGTACATTCCAACCAAGAAATAATATAGAAAAACAGGAATGGTACCAGTATCTTGTTTACCTTACGTAAAGCTAATTGAAAGATTCCACCATAATTCTTGAAGAAAAGCCCCGACAAGATAAAATATAGTGGCATCCTCACCGCTTTCAGTCCTGGTATATCGAAACGGACAATTTCTGTATGGTATATTACAACAAGAAATATGCAAATTCCTTTGGCTAAGTCAATAAATTCGATTCTTGTTTTTTTGTCCTGGTTGCAGACCATTCCGTTATAGTTCGTGAAATTATCTTCCAAAAATTTTTTCAACATATTTTGTCGTACGGATTTTGAAGTAAGCCATGAAATATTTCGGTGAGCTCAATGGGTCATGCCAACTATTATACAGAACTCGTCTTTTAAGCTCTTTAAGGTTAGCAAGTGAGGTTGCTTCACTAAGTCCTATATTGTGATAGGATTTCTGCAACTCGGCCACAAGCCAGAATGTATTGAGGTGCCGAAAGTTCTCACTATACTTCAAGCCCCAGTCGGGTTCGAAATAATGGTAGACAACCAAATCTACAGATTTGACAGTTGTGACATGAGTCAAAAAGCGGACTACGAACTCTTCATCCTCTCGAACATTAAAGCGCGTGTCCAGACGCATGAAGTGATTACTGACCACATCATGGCGAAAGAATTTGTTCCAGAGCGCTCCTCTCATCTTGGACGCATCACCATTTTCCATCCACTCTTTTGGCGTTCCCTCAAATCTGACAGCAACTCGTTCAGTAGAATTGTTGTGACTTCGTATTTCGATACCGGCGACTACCATATCTACATTCTTCAACTCGCTGCTAGCCACAACACTCCATTTTGGCAGAAGATAGTCATCCGCGTCGGCGAAGGCGATCCATTCGCCGCGGGCGTTATCAAGACCGAGGTTGCGGGCGGATGAGACTCCGCCATTTGGCTTGTGGAAAACACGGACTCGAGCATCGGCCGAGGCATATTCATCGCAGATAGCGCCCGAGGCATCAGTACTGCCGTCATCAACGAGCAGCAGCTCGAAGTCGGTGAATGTCTGTGCAAGTATAGAGCCCACGCATCTGCGCAGATACTTCTCTGCATTGTAAACCGGCACTATTACAGATATCTTTACTCGTGACATACTTAGCTGATGGTGAATATTAATTCGCGACAACAGGTGCTTATCTCGCTCATTGTTTTAACCTTTATTGCCTTTGCCGTAGGCCATTCCAAGCAGAGCCTTTCTTAGGAACCAACGACCACGAGAAAAAACATAATAACGGTCAGCCGCAACAACTAACCGTGCGCACTTTGGCACTGTAGGGTTTGCCAAAAGAATGCGGTAGAGCGTTAGAAAACTATGCCGGGCCATGGATGTGACTTCCGAGGTACTGAAGTCTCCATAACGGAAATGCTCCAACCAATTCATTGCCCACATAAGCAGTGGTCTGTCCCAATTGGTGTGACGGCTGAACATTTCGCCTAAAATGGCCGTCATATTTTCGATTTTTTTTCTCTCTGCACCCGGTCGGTTTGTGATGGAGCCCTCGCGCATCCGATACAGATAGGTCACGCAGTCAACGAAAGCCATGGCTTTGACGTGAGGATATGATAAGGCTGTCCAATGCTCATCTTCGTGTAGGACCCCTTCACGAAAAAACAGATTGTTTTCTAATATAAAATCTCTTAATTCCAGCTTATTCCAGCTTATTACAGGCATCTCTTGTAAATAATGCGAGCGAATCCATTCAACATCATCGCAAAACTCAGGAAGCACATGAAGCATGTCGGCCATCCACTGGAACTTCTCACCGTCAGGGAACGATCTGAGTGAACCAACAACTATTTGTGCTGTCGGATGAGCTTCAGCAACTGCGTGGAGCCTTTCGATGCAATCTGCTGTTAGAAGGTCATCCGAATCAAGAAAATAGAGATAGTGGCCACGAGCAGCTCTAATTCCTGTGTTTCTTGCAGCCGAAAGGCCTCCATTGTTTTCACGGCTTATAATCCTGAAATTGATTGGTCCGTGGTATGTGCCTAAAAAATCCCGCACTTTTGACATCGAACTGTCTGTTCCACAATCGTCAACCAAAAGGCACTCAATATTCAAAAATGCGGCTGCAGTCTGATCTGCAACGGACTGCAGACATTCCTCTATATAATCCTCAACATTATATACAGGTATGATGAGTGTGACATCAAAGGTGTCTGCGTTCTTCTTCATGCCGAAATCCGTATCTTTTTAATTTTAAGAATACGAGTCAATATGAAGTCCCGGTCTGTCTTTGTCAGAATAGTAAGACTGGAAACTCCAAGGCTGACTAAAGTTATGACAAGAGCTCCTATCACCAGCGTAAACCATGAATATTCATGAATAAAGAAGTATTTAAGGAGAAAACCTATGCCACACACTATTGCACAAGTATAAATCACTCCTACAAGAGGCTTTAGAAAAGTATAACGCGGCAATCCAAGGACTTTTGAACTATAGGATGGCAGAAATGTCATAAAGCGGATTATTCCGAGAATTGATTGAACACTAACAACAAAATAAAGTTTAGTCAAATCATCCTCAATCAGCAACATGGCTATAATTACTGTCACAACAAATGCTATCCCATATCTGACAAGTACTATCGATGATTTTTTAACAGTCTTTGTCAGAGTAAAGATATACCACAAAGTTTGTGTCGGCAAAGTGGTCAAAATCCATGCCATCGTAATCACTGAGAGGCCGTACAACAAATTTGTATTCTGTCCGGGCATCCATAGACTGTAAAACAGATCTCCGAGCACAAATACACCGGCGCATGGAATAACTGCCAACGCACCTAAAATCCTTATACCCTTTATCAGAAGATTGCGTAGACTGTCCATGTTTCCTTCCGCGTAATATTTCACACATTCGGGATGGAAATTACATCCTAACCCTGCAAATATTCCAAGTATAACAAACGGAAGACTCTTAGTAATAGACAGTATGCCCATATAATAGGCGCCTATGAAAAGGTTTGCCAACAAAAGTTCAAGCCCTTGATTCAGGATTGAGCTAAACTGACTCAGTAGATTCCATGCGCCTTCTCTTACCATCTCCCAAACTTTACGAGCCTGGAAAAATGACAGCCTTATTGCAAACTCCGGTACCATCTTACAGTAAAAATAATAATACCATGCTGTATGAATAATGCTTACAATCAATCCAACAGCTCCTATATACCATAAATGCGCCGGGAAAAAGCCATAAGCTATTATAATGAGTGTCACACGGAAAATATTCATGCACACACCCATGGTGTTGCTTATGTCATACCGATTCTTAATGAACATCGGCATACCGAAAACTCCGGTGCACAATCCGAATGCGGAATTTACAAAAAGAAGCGTAAAGAGAAATTTAACGTCTAATACAATGTCTTGCGGGATATTTAATATCTGCTCAAGAAATAGGGTTATAATACCAAGTACCAGCACGATAAAAATCGCCATACAGCAATTGGCCAGTACTGTAGAAGAAAGATAACGATTCGCCTCTACGTACTCCCCTTTATGGTACTCAACAGCGATAAAGCGTCCTGACATCGAGTTGAGGGCTACTGTAAGAAGTGCTGTATACCCTATGATGTTGTTGGAAAGTCCGAAGAATCCGTAGGCGGCCGCACCAAGTTTTGATACAATATATGGGGTAAGAAAAAACGATATCCCAAGCGACAACAATTGTGAAATGAAAGAGCTGACCATATTGAGGATAGTCTGCTTTCTTCCGGTTCTCATACTTACTTTCGTCTGAGAGGTAACCTTTATTGTTTCACCCATTTCAGTTTTATTACAACGGAGTGACATTGTCGCAATCGGCAAGCCAAGTATTGTAAAAGGAACTCAACTTCCCAAATTTATTGTCAATCATAAAAACTTTCCGTCCAAGCATTGTGCCAAGAATCATGGCGTGAAGCCTGGTGGAATAAATTGTATTATATCCAGAAAGTTGTTGGCATCCAATGCGGGTCATCAATGGTCGATATATGTGGCGGTACATCATGGTCTCTCCCCAACGTGGCAAGTGCCTGTTGATACGCCATGTAGCATTTACATATCTCAGCGCCTTGAAGAATAGACGTTCTTCTGTCATCAATTCCTCCATTGGCTTCCAGTCGTGTATATCAACGTATTTCTCGTTAAATTCAATTTTAGATTGCGGAGCCTCTTTGTCCTTTCTCTTAAAGAAAAGAGCTTTATCTGCGGCTTGTTTTTTGCTCCATTTGTCAAGATACTTGTCGTTCATACAAAAAGCCATATCCGGAACAAGCAGAGTACGGTTGCTAAAGTGCTTTTTTGCGTATTTGAACGAGTCCATATCCCGAGCGCAAATTATAAGATTTGGAAATTCAGACAAATATTCCGAGTCTTTTTTCAGAAGTGAATTATCCTGATAGTATAGTGTATTGGGCAATACTATTATTCGATTGGTCTTATTAGGCTCTATACCATGAAGGACCGACTCCCATCCGTCTCTCCATAAATCGCCGAAATAACCACCTCCTGTTATGAGAATTATGGTATTTTCCGGCAGTTTGGTGCATGGATAGGCATTCCATGCACAAACTCCGACACATTTATGAGGAATCTTTTTTAGGAACTCCAGTTCTCCTTCCCAAATCAGAGTGTCACCTATATTATTGTAATAGGGCAAGCCGTACAGCACGTAATCGTTATCGATAAGCGGCGTGAGCTTCTCCTCTATAATTGTTCTGAGTTGTTTCTTTTTTTCCAAGAAATTCATCAGATACGATTCTTAATACGATTCAACAAATTGCAGCTTTTACGATTGGCCACTGACAACTTATTTAGAATTGAGGTTGTCGCCTTTGATATTTGAGAAGGCACTTTATTGCTCTCTTCAAGTTTTGAGTTAAAAAAAGCGAGAAGCTCTGGCTGAAGCCAATGTGAACCATCTGATTTTACTCTGTCTCGTATGTCACCATAGCGAACATCATTGTGACCTGCGATAAGGCCTAAAGTAAGAAACATGTGACCATTATAACAATGTGGTATCTCGCATTTACCTATTGGTGATTCAGGAAATGGTTTTTCCGGATAGTCATAGATGTTCCCTATGATTCTACCGCAATAACATTGTCTTGCATCACCTGAGTAAAAGTCCACATACACACTCCAACTGCCGGCCATACAGAATCCATTCTGATACTTTCCAAATATCGTTTTCTTAAATTCCCAGAAAGAGGAGCCGAATTGTCTCCAGGTATTATCATATTCTTCCATCGACAGAGATGTCAGATAATCTATTCCGTCAGTTCTATCATCCCGTGCAATAGTTATATGTGGAAGCGCTCCAAAATGGTGAAGTGAAAATTCTTTTACCTCATTTATATAAGGTATTAGTTCATCCGATGGGGTAATTTCGACATTGGCACTTCCTCCGGCGGCCCACACTTTTTTTATGTTTTCCGCAAATAAATCAAGTTTGTTCCTCTTTTTTAGCTCAAGATAATGGAATGAACATTTAAATTCAAGATGCTTCAGTAATTCTTTTGGCCATGTGAGAATTTGATCAAGGACAGGCGTGACAGTCATATTGCTGACAATCTCGATATAGTGTCCTTCCTGAGCCAGAAGACGTGCATATTTTTCAATATTCTTAACAAGGAGAGTCTCACCATCAGCACATAAATTTATATATGCGGTGCCTCCAAGCCTTTCTTTACGCATGGCATAGGCAACTTGCTCAGGTGTATATTTCATCTCTGGCTGGATGCCCTGAAAATGTACCGGACGTTGCGACAGATAGCAATAGTGACAACGGAAGTTGCATATTGACATTGGAATTCTGAACAATACCAGCTTTTTTATTTTATCCATAAGTATAAGGGACAAACTTTTTAGTCAAAAAAACGCTTCCAGATACTCGGCCGCTTAACTGGGTCGGCCCCCTTCGTAAGATAGGCATAATACTGTGAATAATTCATTCTTTCAGTAAGCATACGGCATATCGCTTCCCAGCCGGGGAAGCCGCCGAGGTTGCGGTCGTCGATATATATGTCGGCATTGAGCTTACGGCAGGCCATACGTTCTCCGTCAGGAGTCTGGGGGATTTCACCGGTGTAATTTTCATTGACAGAGAAGAATTCCAGACCACGATTGCGGCAGTATTCCACAGCTTCGTCAAGCAGCTTGCCTTCGCGCACGGTCCAGAGTATCAGTCTGTGACCTTCTGATTGAAGGCGTTTGAGCGTATCTATGGCTCCCGGCAACTCCTTACCTATAGCCGGATATGCGTGGGTCACTATTGTCCCGTCAAAGTCTACTGCGATTGTCATATATTATATTCTCCCGATTAAGCCTGTTCCATAAGCTTGTTATGGGACTCACGCACCTCGGGGCAATTACGTGTTATAAAATTTATGATGCTGCTATATGTTATGCCATGGCGCGAAGCTATGCTTTTGAGAGATTCTGCTGTTTTAGAATACTCCTCAATCGCGGCTCCATATTTTTCCATAGCAGAACGTTTCACAAGTCGGCCGCTTGACAGAAGCACCATACCTTGCGCGTTGGCCAACTCCGGTTCGTGCTTTTTCAGGTATTCACGAAATACGTCTGGATTATGCCCGAATTCCTTAGCCACCTCGGCAATAGCCCGTGGCGTCTTTTTCAAGCTATCAATAGCTTCGGCATATTTGCCTGCGGTAGAAATAAGATAGTGAGGTGCGGATTGCAGATCAACTTCGCTCTCTCCATCCCATTCAAAACCACGGCGTCGGAGCTTCTCTCCACGATACCATTGCTGCAGATATCCTTTGAATCCGGCCGAAGGCACTCCGGTTTTTTCCACAATCTCATCAATGGTAAGTGTTGTAGTTTTATATAGTTGCAATGCCGGAGCATATAAAGCGACAGTTTCCGGTTTCGGGCCATACAGATGTCCGTTGCCGGCCAAATTTCCGGGTTTTCTACGGCACCTGTCATTGGCCGATTTCCTGCGTCTATCCGCCTTATATCTTATTACATCCTTATGATAAAACCTCATGAACTGAGTAAAGCCACTTTTAGAGACATTGCATTTTTCTGCAACAGCCGGTATAGACATGTCTGTATCCCGATACATCTGGAGCGCCTCCGAGTATGCCTCGATACACCATTGTCTTGGGCCGCGATGCGTGTTGTCGGCAATTCCGAGCCTCTGACGAATCTTCTCTCTCTGTTCTATTATCCCGGGATAATGCACCCTGAGCTGAGCCGCTAATGCAGGCCCATCGAGTCCAAACAAGTTGGCTACCTGAGAAACATTAAATTCTATATAAGCCACGTCTCCGCAAGCCTCAATGGCATCCTTATATTTTATATGTGCCCTGTACGATTGTCCCTGAGGAGGTCTTACCTTTATCTTCCTGAGAGTCTCATCATTGACATTGAGCCCGTACCTTGAGAACAGCAGATTTCGGTGGTGTTTGCCGATATGGGCGCTTAGCCCTGATGCCGTGACACCACATTTCGCTGCTACCTGACGGATAGTCAGTTCAGAGGCTGCGTATAAAGCAACGGCTTCCGCATACTTTTTCTGCGCAGCGTTCTTTCGCTTTTCCTTTGGCAGACAGCTTATTTTACCCGTTGTTGTCAACAAGTTCAAGATTGACGGTATCAATTAAAAGGCGCGCGCCACCCAGCATGTCCATATCGACCGTAAGTTCCACTTTAGAAGAACTCATGTCAACGACTTCACCCTCGAGTCCCATAAGGCTTCCTCTTACAACTCTGACTTTATCACCTTTGATGTATGGCCGCGATGTCAGGCTGACCGGTATGTCGGATTGACCTAACATAAACTTAAGTCTGCCTATTTCTTTTTCCGGGATAATCGCAACCGGTTTCAACGCCGAATCTTTCAAAGAACCGGCCCTATTAGTCAAGAACCGAAAGATGAATGGCAACCCGACGATCTCCCTTCTTATTGCCTCGGTACAATGAACGAAGAGTGTAGCTGGAATAACTATCCTGTCAACCTTGGACTTACGGCCATTTTTCCATACCCGGATCTCTTTCTGAATTGGCACGTATGTTTCAACCCCTAACTTTTCAAGTTTTTCGGCTGATTGCTTTTCTGAATTGCGGTTGACAATTGCCACGTACCAATGGCTTTTTGGCACGCCTACGGCGTCGTCAACGACATTAGCCACTGACGCAAGCGAGTCTGGTGTGTGTTTTTTTGCACTCATTTACTAGATGTGAGATACAAGCTAATAAACAACTCTTGGCAAGAGTTACTCGCATTTCAGAAGTGATAGAAAATCAATTGATTGCCACACCAAAATCCCACTATCAGATAAACAAATGCATTTTATGGGGCTTTCAAAGCAATAAAAATATCTGACTAAGATTGTACGTGTCAGAATATTTTCGTATTTTTGTAAGCTAATAAGTAACTCTTGCCAAGAGTTTTTTAGCATAGGGAAGCTGCTCAATAATCTGTTAATAATCTACCCAACCCATGTCTTCGCAGACAGAATTGGGTCGATTATCTATAGCAATTTCAAAATCATCTCGTTGGCATTGTCTACAGCACTGGAATCAAGAGTTGACAAGTAAATCTGTGTTGTCAGTTCGCTGTCATAGCCAAGCCCATCGCTGATTACCCCCACCGGAACCCCCTTTGACTTTGCAATCGAAGCCCATGAATGTCGGCTGCAATAAAAGGTCAATGGAATCTTAAGGCCTATTTTTTCTGCCACAACCTTCAGCCCCTTATTTACCTGATATTGCATTCTTCTGTACTGACTATATGGAGTGGCTGATGAAGATGTGATAATCGGGAGCAAGTAGTCAGTGTCGTTGCTTGGATATTGTTCTATTATTTGCTGCATCTCTTTTGTCCATTTTACAGCCAGGCGTTGTCCGGTCTTTCTTCGGCGGTAAGCAATCTGACCGTTTGCAAAATCTGACTTTTTCAGAAATGCCATGTCTACAAAACTCATACCTCTGAAATAGAATGACAGTAGAAAAATATCCCTCGCGTAAGCTGCATTAGGATACATTTTCAGGTCTGCCGTCTTTATCTTTTTCATAGTATTTATATCCACCGCACGCTTCGTAGTCTTGTCAACTCCCGTATAGACATGTCGGAATGGGTGCTTATCTTCTATGATATTCTTCTCAATCGCACGGTTATACACAGCACGGAGTATTCTCATATAGAATGATATTGAATTCGGGACTAATCCATTGCTCTTCAGATATGCCTGATATGATTCCATCAGTTCCGAATCAAAAGCATCCAGGAGTATGTCCTCATTGTTCATGAATCTACGAAAAGAATTAAGGGCCGATGTGTACGTCTCTGATGTACGCTTTTGCCCCATCTCCTTAATTCTGACTATAATGGATTCCATAAAGTTGAAAAACGAGAGTTGAGTTTGTCTCAATGCAAACTCTTCTATCACCTCATCGGCTGAGAAGCTGTCTTTCTTTGCTGACCATTCGGTTAGTATGCGGCTGAATCTCTCTTTATCCCATTTTATCCGTTCCCGAATGGACAATAGGTAAGACTGTCTGTCAGCATCCTTATTGGAAGATATTACAATCATTGATTTACGGGCATTCCATTCATTCTGAAAAATTTTATAATCAGAATACCACTTCCGAATGACCCTTTCGTGGATAATCTGAAAATAGATTCTTCCCTCACGTCCATCGGAAGTAGACGGTCGGAACTTTACTTTGATTGATGACATTCTATTATAAATCTTTACTACATTATAAATTGTTTATTATATCGTTGCTAATAACGATACAATGTTACAATGTAAGGCAACACATTTAAAGGAATTCTCCATTACGGGTGGAACATTGACAACTGAATTAGGTCAGAATCAGATTAGAAAGTATTTGAATTTGCCGAACTTTTTGCATTAAATTAGGTAGTTTAGAATATTATTCCTATTTTTGTAAATATCACTATACGGATTATTATAATGAATAATCAGGCTTAAATATCACTATAATGATACTTTCAAATAAATCTTTGACAACTCCTGATGTGCTTCGGAATCTTGGATTAAGGTTCCGCGATTATCGGCTGCGGCTACGCATGACCCGAAAAGAAGTTTCTGAAGCTGCATCAATCGGCATGACAACACTCTATAAATTTGAGTCGGGCAATATGACTGATATTTCATTTAGCACACTGCTGAGACTGCTGAGGGTTATAGGGCTTGGAGAGAATTGGGAGGCATTGCTGCCAGAGTTGCCAGAGTCACCGTATATGTATGATGACAACGATAAGAAAATACAACGAGTTAGAAAAAGCAATAAGTCATAGTTATGACATACCTAAAAGTAAAACTGTGGGGACAAGAAATAGGACGGCTCGTTTGGGAATCCGCGACCAGACGTATTTACTTTATGTACAATCCCAAACTAAACAATATCCCTGATATTGCTCCCCTGCTGTCATCAAAGACAAGAAATATTCTCTTACCGATCTATGGAGATGACCGACCGCTGTATCAAAGTTTGCCACCTTTCATTGCAGACTCGCTACCCGATTCGTGGGGCAACACCCTATTTGATAAATGGGTAAAAGACAATAAAATTCCCCGTAACAAAGTCACTCCGCTTTATAAACTGATGTTTATAGGCACCCGAGGAATGGGCGCGCTTGAATATGAGCCATATGCTGAAGAGCTTACCCATACCCGCAAAATCGACATCAAATCACTATATGATATATCCCTGAAAATCCTTGAAGACAGGGACCGCATGGCTCTGAATACTGATGAGGAACTGATCCTGCAGGCTCTTCTCGCGGTTGGCACGTCAGCCGGCGGACGGCAGATGAAGGCTATTATCGCCATTAATAACGAGACAGGAAAAATACGTTCAGGACAAACCGATGGACTTCACGGTTTTGAATACTACATTCTCAAATTCGGAGATCGGTCTATGCCTATCGCTGAAATTGAAACAACTTATTACAATATTGCTATTTCTGCAGGAATCGACATGGAAGAATGTCGCTTGTTGCCGGTTGAGGGAATCAATCATTTCATTACGAAAAGATTTGATCGAGTTGACGGGAAGAAGATTCACGTTCAAACGTTAGCAGCAATGAACCCTGAGGCTCGCAGCTACGAAGACCTCATAGCTACCTGTCGAGAACTATCAATTTCAGAGTCGGAGATTGAGCAGATTTTCTGTCGGATGGCATTTAATGTTCTGAGCAACAATTCTGACGATCACAACAAGAACTTTGCGTTCCTTCTTGAAGAAAATGGTAAATGGCGACTGGCCCCGGCATACGATATGACATTCATATTTAACGTGAACGGTACCGGGCCCAATATAGAACGAAGAATGAGCATTGGAGGTAAAACAAGTGAGATCACTAAAACAGACTTGCTTGATTTCGCAAAGCAAAATGATATCAAGAATGCCAATGCGATAATAAACAGAGTTGCGGAGGCCATGAAAGATTTCAACAGATACGCGAAAGAATATGGCATTACCCAACCTTGGCGCAGCATTATCCAAAAAACATTAAACGAGAATCTGACAGCATTCGGTTATCTTGATGAAGAGAACAAAACAAATGCAACGTTCAACGATAAGTTTGGCAGATCCATTGATAATTTCTCCATCTCTGTCAATTCCAAAGAACATCTTGAGATATCAGCACATATCAATGGTAAACGTTACAGACGATTTATTCGTCCAAATATGGAAATCTATTCTGACTTGATGAAGCAAGACATCTTCAACCTCCCGCTTAATGAAAAAGAACGATTGGTCGAAGTCCTCTTTGCCATCTAACAGACATATACACGTATTTCAATTACTTTAACCGATTATACAGTTTTTATTAATTTGCAGTGGATCCTGATGCGATTTGCCCACCGGTAATTATCGGGTATTTGAAGATCTGCAACAATAGTTAGGGAAGCCTCATGTTTATGAAAACTAATAACGAATATCCAGCTACCCATTCCATGTCAACAAGTTGGTTTGGCATCGATAAGGATGGCAACGTTGCATTAATTGATTTTAATGAAAATGGGCCGGTTCCGTCTTTCCTCGGAGAAGAATCTTCTGAAAGTGTCATTGGAGATGTTATCCCTGCCAAAATAACTGATTTGAAAACCTATATTTCATTTACTGATCAGCAAGCGGAGCACCTTATTGATGCAATGACAGATGCAGATGCAAACAATCAGGTTGAATTCACTAATATAGTACAAATCAACCCCTTGAAAACTGAGCAATTCATATCTCTTTATGATAAAAACTCTCATAAATACACGTCAAAAGACTTTGATGATAAATTGCTTTGTCTGTCGTATAAATATGGCATTTATGTCCTTAATTTCTATAATTGGAAGAAGATAGATGTCAATACACTTTACGAAGAAAAAATATTGTTAAAGAGTATACAATTTGATTTTTGGTGTGACGAAAACTGGAATGAAGAAAAAGGAAAGTGGATATTCGAAATGGCTTTGAAAAATCTCCCGTTTTACCATTATCAACAGCCATATTGGCCCGGCCAGTTAATTGAACGTACATATATACCGCGATACCCCTTAAATGAATCGCAGCTGGATACCATTACTAAAAAATTAGCAATTCGATTTCCATTCTCGTTTGAAACGCAGGAGCTATTCCAAATATCTGAATATACTCCATGCCGCTCTTATGATGGAGGATATTTTCCGGATACAGAGTCGGATCCTTTAACAAATAGAATTCCGTATCCTGCTTTTGATGGTGGTATAGTGAGAGTGGATGAGAATTCTTATCCTGAAGCGATGAGCGATACTCCAAAAATATTCATTCTTGATGATACCCAACGCTACATTTATCTCCATCTATCCAGAGAGCTTCCTTTTATTAATTCAGCTATGGTTTTCCCAACCTTTAGCGACAAAAGCAATCCATGGGATAGGATTAATGAATCAATAGCATTGGAGAAATTATGCGAGTTGTTTGAATCAAATCAAGATCGACTTGAGAAACTAATTGCAACAACAAGACCATATTGCATAATAGCGATGCCTAAATCATACACAATGATCCAAAAGTATTATAAAACCAAAAATGATCATATTCTCATTAATGGAACCGAATATCCATTTTTGACATTGGAAGAAGCAAAAAAAAATATTGCGGTTATTGAGCGATACTGTTCAATGCCATATAGAGGAGATAATCTTAATAGAATAGTAACGGAATCATGAATATTGAACTTTTGTCAATAGATCTTTCCAACTATTGCTCCAAGCAGTGTACATTCTGCTATAATCATAGCGGAGTGAATGGCAATGTAGTATGGACGCCCGAAGAAGTTATTTCTTTATCACATGATTGCATTGAAAATGGTGTAAAAGCAATTTCTCTGGGTGGTGGTGAGCCATTTGAGTACGATGGGATATTCCAAATCATTGACGCGATTCAACCCATTGCATATCTTTCGGTTACCACTAATGGGCTACCGTTATTAAATAAATCGACATGGCAAACTTTAGTTTTACATCGCCCTGATAAGATACATATTACAATACATAATCCAGATGACCACAATGAGGTACAAAGGGTGTTGAGACAGATTGTGCTGTTAAAAAATACCGGAATTACAGTTGGAGTCAATCTTTTAGTTTCTTCAAACAAACTAAACTCCTGCCGAAAAGTTTATTCCGAATTGCGAACTGAACTATCATCCAGACATATTATAATTGTACCTAAACGGTATTCTGACACACCATCTCCAAAAGATCTTGCTTTTATTACTAATAATGTACCCTTTCAAGCGCCATCATGCATATTGGAATGCAAACCGCCAGAAAACTTTTGTTCCATATCATGGGATAAAAAGGTGAATTTTTGCAGCTATGCCAAAGGAAAACAACCATTGGAGAGCTTGACATTCCAAGGAATAATCGATGCTTTGGATAGGGTTGAGTTCCAATCATGTGCAAATTCATATAATCATAATTCGATGTAAGCTGATGACCTTTGAGCGCATAAATCATGTTAGAGCTACCGCCTCTCGCTTCACGGAACTCATGTGATTTTGAAGGGATTCTTTTATCCTCCTGATATGTCGGCGATTTTTCTTATTTTTGTAGTATTATAGCAAAATATGCGCTAATTGAATTAAGGATAGTGCCATGCAGAAGGAACGCCTAATCAGAAATCAAAACAAGAGATGAAAAAAATATATACCATATATTTCAGCGCTACAGGCACTACGCAGAAATGCGTTGAGAAAGTATGCGCCGGTCTTGGCATGAAACCGATGTCGGAAATTAATCTGGCGGATAACCTTAAAACAAAGTTGCCGGAATTTATGGCCGATGATGTTGTTGTGATCGGAGTGCCGGTCTATGGTGGGCGAATCCCGGTAGTTGTTGCTGATACTCTTTCTCATCTGAAAGGCAATGGTGTCGCTGCAATAGCTATGGTGATATATGGCAACCGTGACTATGACGATGCGTTGTTGGAGCTTACCGATTTATTGACCGATAAGGACTTCCATGTCATCGGCGCCGGAGCCTTTATCGGGCAACATTCCATTTTCCCTAAGGTTGGTGTTTCACGTCCGGATCTTTCTGATGATCAATGTCTAATAAAGTTCGGAAAAGAATGCCTGAACGCACTCTCCGATGGACGCAATTCATCGGAAGTACCCTATATCAAGGGGAAGAAGCCCTACAAACATTCGGCAAATATTGTTCTTGCTCCTGTGGCAAAAGAACAGGACTGCGTGAAATGTGGCGCGTGTGTAAGGAAATGTCCGGTCGGTGCAATATCCATCGATGAACCGTGGATTACTGACACTACAAAGTGTATCAGTTGCGGTCGTTGCATAACGCTCTGTTCACAAAAAGCCCGCAAACATTCCGGCCTCAAATATTCAATCATCGGAGCAATTTTCAAAGCCTGCTTTTCCAAACGCAGAGAACCGGAATGGACAGTGGTCAAATAAGTCGTCCTCTCGATATCCCTGAATTTATGATTGACGATTCGCTTACTAACTATATTGAAACAAGCATACTGCCTCTGTATGATGGTTTCGATGCGGCACATCAGCGCGGTCACGTAGATATGGTGATTGAGCAGAGTATGGCTATCGCCGCTGACCTCGATGTCGATATGAACATGGTATATGTGATAGCGGCATATCACGATACCGGATTGACAGCCGACCGAAAGACACATCATCTTGTGTCGGGCAAAATTGTACGCGAAGATATGTGGCTGCGCAAATGGTTCAGCGAGGAACAGATTGAGATTATGGCACAGGCGTGTGAAGACCACCGTGCATCCTCCGACCATGAGCCGAGAAGTATCTATGGAAAGATTGTAGCCGAAGCCGACCGTTTCATCGACCCGGACACAATCATTAAGCGTACTGTGCAGTACGGACTCGCCAACTACCCCGAGCTTGACAAGGAAGGACACTGGCAACGGACTGTCGACCACCTTAACGAAAAATATGCCGAAGGAGGCTATCTCCGGCTGTGGTTTGAGAACAGCCCTAATGTAGCACGGCTCAATGCCCTGCGTAAAATCATAAAAGATGAGCGACTCCTCCGTGAGAAGTTCGATCACTTGCATGATACCCTCACAAACCATCAGCACATTGACAGCAAAGAGGATAATCCAACTGCACAGTTTCCCCCCAAAAATTCAAATCTAATGGAATTGAAAGAGATGTCGCTGGAGGAGCTATGGGAATTATTCCCTATAGCGTTGTCGCCCCACAATCCGGAGTGGAAGAGATGGGCTGATGATGAAATTCAATCATTATCCGCGCTGCTTACATACTATACCCCAACGATAAACCATATCGGGAGTACAGCAGTTCCGGGCATAATGGCAAAGCCGATAGTGGATATTCTTGTTGAAATATCCAGCAGCTGTGACTGGCGTGAGGTGAAGAATATTTTGGAGGCGTCAGGCTATATCTGCATGTGTGCGTCAGTGAAGAGAATGAGTTTCAACAAGGGCTACACTCCGGCGGGGTATGCCGACAGGGTGTTTCATATTCACATTCATGACATAGGCGACAATGATGAGATTTGTTTCCGCGATTTTCTAAAGCGTAATCCATCTGTCGCAAAGGAATACGAATCTCTTAAATTGAGTCTGCTGCCCAAATACACGAATAACCGCGACGGCTACACCGAAGCAAAAACTGACTTCATAAACAAAGTCATTACATCAGCTAAGCGAAATGACACGGATTGAACGGGAACAGAAGACTGTAGCGCAGATGATCCGGATATATTGCCACCATCATGAAGGCAATCAGGAGTTGTGCGCTGATTGCACGGCTCTGTTGGACTATGCCCGGAAGCGTCTGGCGCATTGTCCTTTTGGCGAGGATAAGAGCAGCTGCCGCAAATGCTCTGTACACTGCTACCGCCCGGATATGAAAGAGCGGATTAGGTCAGTGATGCGCTATTCGGGCCCACGGATGATTTTCTACCACCCCGTGGCTGCCATACGGCATGTCATTACAGAACTACGATAATCTCTTGAACGAATGTCAAACAGAATGCTCTAAAGATATATAACACAACAATCGTGCCAAACTTTTGAGCCACACTTCAATCACGACGAAATCATGGAAGATTGTACGTTCGCCACAGAAGACGTTGCCAAGTGAATTCCTGACAAGATAGCCACCATAACCAGCATTAACAAGATCTTTGCTACCGCCCAAGGTTTATTGGCTCTCAATATATCATATAATAAATATTTTTACTATATTTGCAGTACTTTATGTAAGTATATGATCAGAGTCATGAGTGACGATGTTACTCATTAAAGTGATAAACGCCCTTCATAACTTGCAACTCTAATATCTGACATAAAAACATTCATAACTCGTAACTATAACACAAAACGTTAAATAACGTGGCAAAGAACACTATGGGCACAAAGTTGCCCCGAAAGTTGGAGCAAAAAATGGCAATTATGGGTGAGCAGATAAAGCTTGCCCGGCTTCGCCGTAACCTGTCAATAGCTCAGGTTGCGGAGCGGGCAACATGCTCAGCCCTGACGATTAACCGCATTGAAAAAGGGTCACCGACTGTTTCAATCGGAATCTATGCCCGCGTGCTCTATGCTCTCCAGCTTGATGATGATTTGCTGTTGATTGCGAAGGAAGATACTCTCGGACGCACTCTCCAAGATTTATCCTTAAAACATAGAACCAGAGCATCTAAAAAGGAATAATCTATGGAAAGGCTTTTTGTATATGCCGATTTCGATTGGCTTGATACTTCTGCGATAGTGGGAGATTTGTCGTTTGACTCCGTGCGTGGCAATGAGACTTATTCTTTCTCGTATGATAAAGAATGGCTTGGCAAATTTGGTGACGTCTTTCTTAGCGAGGACTTGCAGAATTTTCCGGGCGTGCAATATACTCGTCCGGGACGCGACATATTTTCTTGTTTCTCGGATGCTTTGCCTGACCGTTGGGGTCGCACATTGCTTAATCGCCGTGAACAAATAGCAGCCGCAGATGAAAAGCGGCCTGTCAAACGATTGACTTCGTTCGACTACCTTATGGGCATTGATGATGCCTCCCGAATGGGTGCCTTTCGTTTTGCCAAAACCAAAGGCGGAGAATTTATCAATGTTGATCCAAATCTGCGAGTGCCCCCATTGACCAGCGTCAGAGAATTGATGCACGCCGCACATGAAATTGAGGCCAGTGAAGAGAAGCATATTTTACCCGAGAAAAAATGGATAGTGCAACTTCTCCAGCCCGGCACGTCTTTAGGCGGTGCTCGCCCCAAGGCTTCTGTAATTGACGAAGACGGCAGGTTGACCATAGCAAAATTCCCTTCGCGAAAAGATGATTACGATGTAGCGTTGTGGGAACACTTCAGTCACGTCATGGCTAAGAAATCGGGGATAAATGTAGCGGAGACACGTACTATTATGGGCGAGGAATACCAAATTCTTCTTTCCAAACGATTCGACCGCGATGAGAGTGGCAAGAGAATACATTTCGCCTCAGCGTTAACACTCCTCGGATTGACCGATGGCGACAACGCATCAAATGGGTATGGTTATCCGGACATCGTTGACTTCATATTGAGATATGGAACTGATGTAGAACAAAATCTTGAAGAACTTTATCGACGCGTTGTATTCAATATCATCGTCGGCAACTCTGACGACCACTTCCGCAACCACGGTTTTCTGTTGACACGCAAAGGATGGATCCTCTCTCCGGCATACGACATAAATCCAACCCTCGCCGAAGAACAGAGCTTGATCATTAACCGCACTACAAACGTTTCTGACTTAAATATACTGATGGATTCAGCCGGAGAGTATATGTTGTCGGATGAGAGAGCAAAATCAATCATCAATGAAGTCAAAACCGCAATGAAACCATGGCGTTCTGTCGCTGGCAAAATCGGTATCCCCCAACGCGACATCGAGATGTTTGCGCCAAGGATAGATAAATGGTTGAAATAATCCACATTAAGCAACCTTATGTGGGGGATTTAATTTCTTTACCTTTTTAACATCATAGAGCAAGAATCAGGCTCCACTCCCAATTAATTTTGCAGTAGAAATTAATTAGACGATGAAAAATCACGGACATATCGAGATGCTGAATGAATCGGGCGGGCGCGCCAGAGCACTCGCGCCGGTAATTGTGTCGGCAAGTCGTGCGACGGACATTCCGGCGTTCTTTTCGCCGTGGTTCTTCGACAGGCTTGACAAGGGGTACTGCGTATGGGAAAATCCATACAACGGCAAGGACTCGTATGTAAGTTTTGCGAATACACGCTTCATTGTCTTCTGGTCGAAGAATCCTGCTCCCCTACTGCCATATTTGCCTAAACTGAAAGAGCGTGGAATCGGATTCTACCTACAGTATACCCTCAACGACTACGAACAGGAAAGTCTGGAGCCAAACGTGCCAAAACTAAGGGATCGGATTGACACGTTCCGGCGTATTGTTGATGCTTACGGACCGGGCAGCGTGGTGTGGCGTTTCGACCCACTGATTCTTACTGATAAAACAGGTATCCAGGAACTGCTTGAAAAAATCCAACGGATTGCCTCGGAATTAAGTGGTTATACAGAGAAATTTGTATTCAGTTTTGCCGATATCGCAGGGTACAAGAAGGTTGCTGCGAACCTCAGGCGAGCCGGAGTGAAGTATCGTGAGTGGACAGAACGGGATATGATTGAGTTTGCAAATGGCTTGCATAGTCTTAATCTGCCAATGCAACTTGCCACATGTGCCGAGCCTATCGACTTGTCAACCTATGGTATTGCACACAATCAATGTATTGACCCGGAATTGATGTCACGTCTTGCGCCAAATGACCCATCTTTGCAAATGTGGCTTTTCGGAGCCACAAAGGACCGCGGACAGCGTAAGGCTTGCGGCTGCATACTCAGCAAGGATATCGGCCGATACAACACCTGCACACATGGATGCCTATATTGCTACGCTACAAATACAGGCGAAGTCAACAGCACAAAAATCACAATCCGCGGGGCTGTCACGTCTTAAAAAGTCAATAACGCAACGCAATATCCCAAAACCGTTATTATCTTGTTTTTCTTATCAACCAATTCCTAAATATCTTTTTCGAAGATATTTTACCCAATCCGCAACCCTCTTATCGTCTGAATAGCAGTCTAACATATCGAAATAGCTTTCGTATGTGACTGTCTTGAATGATTCATTTCCTTTCTCAGTCAGCAGCGTCCTATACTCAGGCAATGCTTGAGTATGGAAATGCTCATTACCTTCAGGATAAATATGAACATGGTGAATAATATCGACATCGCCTTTGTGCAGCATTGAATAGCCAAGAATATGATTCCGCCATATCTGGCGAAGATGATGTGCTGTAAGAAACATCGAGATATCAAGCCCCGGAGTATAATAGCCACTCTCTACGGTCATATCACGATACAACCGATTATCACCGGCTATATCTTTACCCTCTTTGTCGCCAAGTGGATATTCATTTTCAGTATACTTGACTTCTATTCCAATACCTCCTCTTTTATTCTCAGGAGTTAGATATTCCACAAACGTATCAAAGGAAGTTCGGTCATTCAGATATAATGATTTATCGCCCACACCTGCATACTCAATTTTTATTGAGAGAATTTGCTTGACAGGCACATCAATCATCTTGCCGAATATATCAGCAGCTATATCCGGCATTGTCTCCAGCGGAGTAAAGAGGTTGTAAGGAATATGCTCACTCCGAAGCAAATTAGCTGTAAGTTGTGTAGCTATATTCCCGACCTTACTCAGTATTAAGTTACGAAAGCCATCATAGAATATCATCCCACGTTTGGCATTATCCGCGCTCAGCAACACCTGTGGTGCGCGATATTCATTAAAATCGTTCAATACATCTTCACGATAGGCAAATTGCAATGCTCTTGCCCACCGCTTGAACTTATCGTCAGGTTTATATTCCTTTCTCATTCCGCAAATGTAACAAATTTCAGCCATCATAACAAGGTAATGAGGCCAAACGGTATTATCTCCGGCATTCCCAAAAAATAGAGCGGCGGAGAACTTATTATGGAGTGAGGGTGTTTTCTCAGTATCACCATATACACTCTATCTTTTAATTCTATAACATCCTAAATATAGCCTAACAATGAACTGTTTCTACCATCCTGAATCACCGGCAGTGACGATTTGTGCCGTATGCGGTAAGGGTCTTTGCCTATCATGTGCAAGAAGTTCCGGAATATGTCCGTCATGTAAGATGGCTCAGGCCCGAAATGCCGCATTTTCGGCCATGAAATATCTTGTAGTGCTGCTCATTTTAGGTTTTATAGGTTATAAATGGGATTTCATCGGCTCTGAATCGCATCATGAAGGGATGCTCAGCGCCTACATCCTGATGTCTATCTGCACAGGGGCATTTGTACTGTTAGGACAGCTACAACTGCCCGCCAATACAATACTTGTATATGATGCGTCCAGTTATGGTATATATCAGTTAATCAGCTTTATTTTCAAGGCATGCATTTCGCTCGTACTTGGCCTGATAATCACTCCGGTTGTCATTATATGGCAAGAATTCAGATTGATCCGCAATATCTTATTGATCAACCAAATCAAGAATAGCCGTCTATCTTTCTAAACCGCGATTGGAACTCTCCTACCATCCCCCTCCCCGACTACTATTGGCAATGGGTATCTGCAAGGTAATATCACCTGAAAATTTGTAACTTTGTCCATCGGTATGGATATCGAACAGTTCAGAGAATATTGCCTCGCTTTCGAGGGGGTGACGGAGAAAACACCATTTGGAAAGTTTGCCGCACGGTTTGACTCGATTCTTGTGTTCTACGTGCATGACCACATGTTCTGCATGCTGGACATGGACAACTTCACCGGAGTGACTGTCAAAGGGACGCCGGAACGGATAGCTGAGCTGCTTGAAACACGCTGCTCATGCTCCAGCCATAGGAACATGAGCAGCAAATACTGGATAGAACTCAGCTTCGGAGGTGATATATCGGAATCCGAGATTATGACGATGGTCCGTCAATCATACGAAATAGTCCGTAAGAAGTACTCCCGTGCTGTCAGACGAAAAGGTTGAGGTTGGCCTGTTCGGTACGATTCATGTAGGTGGCGACGCCTCCAATAGTCACATTGTCCAACAGCTCTTCGCGCTGTACTCCCATGACATCCATCGACATCTGACACGCGATAAACTCCACACCGTTTTCTATAGCCGAGTCACGCAGCTGTTCCAACGATGCTATATTTCTTCGCTTCATGATGTGGCGCATCATTTTGCTGCCGAGGCCCATCATATTCATCTTTGACAGTTTCAGCGAGCGGGTATCCGAAGGGAGCATCATTGAGAACATCTTGCCGAATATGTCCTTTTTCACTTTGGGCTTATGCGATTTCTTAATGGCATTAAGTCCCCAGAAGGTGAAAAATATGGTCACTTTCTCACCGGTGGCGGCAGCTCCATTTGCAAGCACAAACGTGGCAAGCGTCTTGTCGAGGTCATCGCTGAACAGCACAAACGTCTTTCCCCTCCCTGCTCCGGCAGAGCTCACACCATCATTCTTAACAGGCGTCCCACGCTTCACCACTATACGGTATTTCCCGGCGGCAGAATCAGAGGCCACCACCTGATTGCCGGTTGACTGGCACCATGCGTCGGCGTCACGCACAAATCCGGGATCTGTGGCCACAATCTCCAATGTCTGCCCATCGTCCAAACGGTCAACTCCCTCTTTCAGCTTCATTATAGGGCCGGGGCAGGAAAGACCGCAGGCATCTATTTTCAGCGCATTAGCCCTGCTCTGCTCGCTCTGCGGCTTGCAGTCCACGCTATTGCTGCCGCCAAAAGGCAGCGGCGCAGGCAGTGTAGCGGTGGCAGTACGGAATGTCTTTATTCCACCAATCAGATTACGCACATTGGCAAATCCGCTGTTTCTCAAGATATTTGAGGCCAGATATCCACGCAGTCCCACTCCGCAGTAAAGCACGATTTCGCGGTCGGCAGGAATCTCACCAATACGTTCACGCATCGAATCAAGCGGAATATTGATTGCCCCCGGGAGAGCTCCGGCAGCATTTTCCATCGGTGTCCGCACGTCGATAAGCAGACGACTGTCCGGTGCGGAATCGCGAAGTTCACGCCAATATATCGGCTTCATGCGTCCGCTGAGTATGTTCTGCGCCACATAGCCGGCAAGAGCCACCGGATCCTTGGCCGAAGAATATGGCGGAGCGTATGCCTGCTCTATGCGGGTCATGTCAGCCACAGTGCCACCGCTCTTGATAATCTGAGCCATCACATCGATACGCTTGTCGACACCATCATATCCTACTATCTGTGCCCCAAGGAGCTTTCCGTCAGCAGGTGAAAAGACGATTTTAATAGTCATGGGGAGAGCATCCGGATAATACCCCGCATGCGATGACGGATGGATAGTGGCGGTAAGATAATCTATCCCGTCATGCTTCAACCGCTTTGCCGCAAGTCCGGTAGCTGCCACAGTCATATCAAACACCTTGGCTATGGAGGTGCCTATAGCACCTTCATAGACCTCCGTATCGCCAAGCACCATATTGTCAGCTACTATGCGCGCCTGACGGTTGGCCGGACCGGCAAGATAATTGAGCCATGTCAGCCCCGTGACAGGATGCACAAATTCAATGGCATCACCCACGGCATATATGTTGCGGTCAGATGTACGGAGGTGCTCGTCAACCTTAATGCCGCGCATCGGACCGAGCTCGATTCCGGCAGCATCCGCAAGCGAGGTGTTAGGACGCACGCCGATGGACAGTATCACCATATTGGCCATCAGTTTACGACCATCGGCAAAGCTGATCTCAACCTCATCCCCTTTTCTGGCAAACGAGGCCACCGCCGTATCAAGATACAGACGCACCCCCTTCTCCACCAGATGCTGATGAACAATCTGCGCCATAGAGAAGTCAACAGGCCCCATCACCTGAGGAGCCATCTCCACTACGGCTACCTCCGCTCCAGCATGGCTGAAATTCTCAGCCATTTCAAGCCCTATGAAACCACCCCCTACTATGACGGCACGCTTTACACCGCCGGATGCCACACGCGCCTTTATCACGTCAGTATCAGCCACATTGCGCAGAGTGTATATACCCTCCGAATCAATACCCGGAAGCGGCGGCACTACAGGCGATGCCCCGGGCGACAGCAACAGACGGTCGTAGCTCTCCGTGTATGTCGATCCGTCGGGGGCTTTCACAGTAACGCTCTTATCCTCACGATTGATAGCTGTGACTTCAGAATTGACACGCACATCGATATTGAAGCGCTGCCCAAACGACTCCGGAGTCTGAACCAGCAGCTTTTCACGCTCAGCGATCACCCCGCCTATGTAATACGGCAGTCCGCAGTTGGCGTATGATATATATGCACCCTTCTCAAAGAGTACGATTTCAGCATCCTCCGACAGGCGGCGTATCCTTGCGGCGGCTGTAGCACCTCCCGCCACTCCGCCAATTATAATGTACTTCATTCGTTTCAATGTTTTTGATTTATTTTCCACAAAAATAGATATGAATCAATAGCCAAACAAACGTTTTTCACTATCTTCGCATAGGAAAAATCTATCAATCGGCATTTATGACCCTACAGCAACTGAAATACCTTATAACCATTGACCATTACCGCAGCTTCGCCTCTGCAGCCAACGCTCTCGACGTCACACAACCTACCCTCAGCGGCATGATAAGCAAGCTTGAAGAGGAGCTTGACGTCAAACTGTTTGGACGTACCAGCCGGCGGGTAATCACTACCTCCATGGGATTAAACATAGTCAATCAGGCAAAGAAGGTACTGATGGAAGCCAACAAAATCCATGAAATGGTAAGCGAGAGCAAAGGTGCGGTTTCAGGCGAATTCCACATTGCCGTGGGGCCGAGTATAGCGCCCTACATACTGCCGGAATTCATCCGGAGGTACATCTCAGACTATCCCGATGTAATACTATCTGTTGAGGAGATGCGCCCTGATGCCATGATAAAATCGCTACTTGCCTCAACCATTGACGCCGGCATAGCTACCACAGGACATGTCACACAAGGCATTTTCGAGATACCGCTCTACACCGAGCGGTTTTATGTCTATCTTTCGGAAAGCTGTCAGCGGCGGCTACCCGTTTTCCGCCCCGAGGAGCTGGAGCATGAACATCTGTGGGTGATGAAGGAAGTACAATGTCTGCGCGAGAGCGCTTTCAGCTTCTGCAAAGGCCGCATCGGCAAGCGACATGTATATGAAGCAGGCAATATCGACACATTGATACGAATTGTGGACGCCAACGGAGGCTACACCATAATCCCCGAAATGCATCTGCCTATGCTCACTGACAGCCAGCGCCTGAATGTGCGCAGCATCGATGGCAATCATCTGTCAATGCGGAAAGTGTCGATGTACATACGCGAAGATTATGTAAGGGAACGTATGCTCAACACCATTACCGACACCCTGAAACGCCAGCTTCCACACTCCATGATAGAACCGCCACTTTTGCGCTTCGGCATCCGCCTATAGCAGATTTGCGCTTATGCGCTTAATTTTTATCAAAATACTATTCGTATATTTGACTCAAAAAATCGGCTTTGCCGACACGAACCGGCTTTCAGCCGACTTTCGTTATTTTTTCATCGAATATTCTTCGTATATTTGGAATCTAATTGTATACATCGATTCTATATGGGACGTATTTTCACCGCATTATCTATATTAGCTATTCTCCTATCGGGTTGTACTCCTTTCCGTGCGGTTAGAGGCGGAATTCCAACAACCGACTCTTACCGGAAGTTTGCACTCGATACCATTTACGCAACCGCGGGGCAGAATACGCCGTTTGTAGAATCTTCGCAGACTAATCCTTTTTTCAGGACCACAAAATTCACCGGAGGACAGCTACACAGTGAAACCATAGGCGAATATTTCAGCCGCGTGAGAGGAAACGGAGCATTGTTGATAGTACGCAATGACTCTATCCTGCTCGAAGAGTATTATGGAAACGTCAGACAGCATCAGCCTGTCAATGTCTTCTCCATATCCAAAGCTGTAACCTCACTTCTTTGCGGCATAGCTATTGATGAAGGTTATATTGACAGTGTCAATGACCCGGTGACCAAGTATCTGCCGGAGCTCTCCGAAGCAGACCCAATGTTCTCAAAACTCACCATAGAGCATCTGCTTGACATGCGTACCGGACTGGACTTCAAGGAAGCCTACAGTTGGAACCCATTCTCTCCAATGGCAACCCTCTTTTACGGCTCGGACATCATGGATTTTATCTCTAAATCAAAGTTCAGTTCTGAGCCGGGAAGCAAGCATTACTACAACTCACTGTCAACCGCCATATTAGGTGTGGTCATCGAGCGTGCCACAGGTCAGACTTACGCACAGTATCTTCAGCAACGTGTATGGGACCCGCTTTCTATGGAGTCAGATGCCTTCATGGCTCTTGACAGCCGGAAAAGCCATCATGCCAAGGCTTACGGCGGCTTGGCTACCGACGTACGCAATCTTGCCCGCATCGGTCAGCTCTACATCAACGGAGGTCGATACAACAGCCGTCAGATTGTAAGCCCTGAGTGGATTCACCGCTCCACTAATGCCCGGCTTGACAATGAAGCATATTCCTACGGATGGAATAATATAATTCACCAAAACGATGGGGCCAGACACGTCACACGTCGCTTTTTTGCTCTCGGACTGTTCGGGCAAGTGCTATTCTGTGATCCTGAACAGAATCTGATATTTGTTACTTTGGGCGAAAAGAAAGGCTACGAGTATCATCTGCTCTTCGATGATTTCTGCAACATTCTCCTCAACGAATAAATCAGCAGCGATGGAACACGTCCAACCCCAAAGTTATTACTCCTTATAACATTCACTTCTACAGCTCAATCCGATACAGTACGTGGCGCCGTAGAGGTGATTCCGCAGTCAGTTTCGGATGGTCAAACTCCCCTACCCTCACCATACCTATTTTCTGCATCACACGTTCCGAAGGCTTGTTGACCACAGCTGTAAAAGAATACAACCGGCCTATCCCATAGGATTTAGCTAAATCCAGCACCGCGATTGCAGCCTCCGTGGCATAACCATGATTATGATGCTCGGCAGCCAACCGCCAGCCAATCTCTATGCCGGGGGTAAAATCTGCCTCAAACCCGATTTCGTGAAGCCCTACATAGCCAATGAACTCTCCGCTCTGTTTCAGTTCCACCGCATAAAGGCCCCACCCGCTACGCTCAAATTCCTCTTGAATCCTATCATAAAATGCCTCTGTTTCGCTGTCGGTCAATAGTGCCGGGAAATATTTCATCACCTGCGCATCCCTGTTCATCGCAGCGAACCTATGCAGATCATCACGCTTCCATCTGCGCAACCGCAGCCGCTCCGTTTCAGCTTCTATTTTAATCCTGCTTTCCATACCGCAAAGTTACAAAATAACCCACTCTTTCAAATATAAAGTCCACAAACGTCCTTAAGCATTTGGTGATTAACCAAAGTATAGTTATATTCGCAATTATTACACCCAAACTATGACACCTGTAAGCGATAAAGCTTTCGCTGTAATGGCTGTTTGCCCCGAAGCGAAGAAGTATTATGGTATCACCGTTGACTATCTGCGGAGAGATACCTACAAATTCGTGTGGGCATTCAAGATTGACAAAGAGAAAGCCAAGCGTGAGGGATATGCATCTCAGCGTGTTAATGGCCGCGTTGAACTTGATGCAGAGTATCCCGGTTGTCCATATTGCAAAAGCAAACAGTATGTATTCTGCTCTTGCGGTGCCGTCATGTGCTGGCACGGGCAGCGTATTGTCAAATGCCCCTCTTGTGGTCAGGCAGGCGTAGTTTCATCAGTATCATCAGTCAACCTTCACGGAGGAGGATTCTAAGTATTATGACAGAACTAAAAAAAGGAGATAAAGTCAATCTGAATTCAGGAGGCTACGTCACAATAGAAAAGGAGCTGGGTCGTGGCGGACAGGGTATAGTATATCTTGTAGACCTCCATGGAGAGAAGAAAGCTCTGAAATGGTACATCAAAGCGCCTGACGATAATTTCTATAAGAATCTGAAGCAGAATGTAATTAACGGTGCGCCCGGTAATTCACCGGCTTTTCTCTGGCCTGAACATATCACTCAGAAACAAAACGGAAGCTATGGCTATGTTATGAGACTCCGGCCTCAGAACTATTTTGAGTTCGGCAACTTCCTGCTTGCCAAGAAATCATTCCGTTCATACACCGCCATGCTTGCCGCGGCCATGAAAATCTGTAACGGATTCATGATGCTTCACCGTTTCGGCTACAGCTATCAGGACCTCAATGACGGCAACTTCTTCATTGACCCCAACTCTGGCGATGTGCTTATCTGCGATAATGACAATGTAATGCCTCAGGGCGAAAAATCCGGAATCATGGGCAAAGCCCGTTATATGGCTCCAGAGATTATAGCAGGTGGAGTACCTGACAAATACAGCGACCGTTTCTCTCTGTCTGTCATACTATTCATGCTATTCTATGCCAATCATCCCTTTGAAGGAGCAAAAGTTGTAGCCTGTCCATGTTTGACTGAAACATTCGAGAAAAAACTCTACGGGACTGAAGCGGTATTCATCTATGATCCTACGGACAAAAGCAATCTTCCGGTCAGAGGGATTCATCAGAACGTAATCCGCCGGTGGCCGGCATTTCCGGCCAAACTACGTGAGATATTCATACAGGAATTTTCACAGGAGAAACTCAAAAATCCGAATTCCAGAATGCTTGAATCGCTTTGGGAGAAAACAATTGCAGGAATCCGCGACTCGCTCGTACGGTGTCCGGTTTGCGGCGAAGAGACCTTTGTAGAAGATGAATCAAAGTGTATGGATTGTGGAGCTGCAATTGACACCTCATATCGATTGAGAATCGGCCCACGCTCAGTGATACTCACCAAAGGCACTAAGGTGTATATTGATTATGATAATGCACCCGATGCCGAAATAGTGGCGCATCCTAATGATACGACCAGGCTGCTGATGCGGAATATATCGTCAGGCAATTGGACTGCTGAAACTCCAAGCGGAAAAATCAAGGTAGTTGAACCAAACGGCATTATGCCTGTGAATCCCGGTATCAAAATCATATTCTCCAATTCACTCAAAGGAGAATTCACTCAGGAAAATTAATAACAAATACCAGAATCAAATATGTCACTATTAGACGAACAAGTAAGTGTTCCCCGCCGGGCCATGACCCTATTCTTTATCATAGATACATCCGGCTCAATGGAAGGCAACAAGATTGGCGCTGTAAACGACGCTGTAGCCAACGTACTTCCTATGCTTGATGAAATATCGGCTGAGAATCCGGATGCTGAAATCCGGGTAGCGGCTCTTGAGTTCTCAAGCGGAGTCAACTGGCTTTACTCAGAGCCAAAACTTGCCTCCGACTTTATTTGGCAGGATGTTACCGCCAGTGGACTCACGTCCCTTGGTGCCGCATGTGCTGAACTTTCATCAAAACTTTCACGCAGCGGCTATATGCAATCGGCAAGCGGGTCATTTGCTCCAGCAATCATACTTTTATCCGATGGTGGTCCTACTGACAACTATAAAAGTGGATTAGCAAAGTTGAAAGCCAACAATTGGTTCAAAGCGGCCATCAAGATAGCCATCGCCATCGGGGAGGACGCGGATAAGGATGTGCTCAAGCAGTTTACGGGCAACAGCGAAGCAGTGTTCACTGTTCACAATATAGATGCGCTCAAACAGATTATCCGTGTTGTAGCGGTCACCTCCTCACAGATTGGCAGCAAGAGCAGCGCTGCCGGCGATACCACAAAGCAGGACCAGGTAATAGAAGAGGTTAAGGATGCTGTAGAGAACATTGATGGAGCAGAAGCTGCAACAGTAGTTGACAGCAGTTCCTATGATGACGATTGGGATTAACAATATGGACTCAATCTGTTTCAGTTGTCAAGGCGAAAGCCATATCGCCGCAGGCAAAGTCTGTCAGGATTATTCCTACAGTTGTGTCTACGGAAATGGAGATGCCATTGCTATAGTCTGCGATGGTCACGGAGGCAAGCGGTATTTCCGCAGCGATATCGGAGCCAGGATTGCTGCCGAGGTGACTGAGCGCAACGTCCGCATATTCTTAAATGAATCAGGGTCCAACCTGTTAAAAGGACAACCGTTCACTTCACGGTCATCACTATCTGACCAGATAAAGAACCAGGAATTTAGCAAACTGACTGAAGCAGACAAAGCATTACGGCAGCTTTTCAGTGCCATAATATATGAATGGAATTCTTGCATAGCCGAACATGCAAAGTCCAATCCAATTACAGACTCGGAGCGTCAAAGCAACCCTCCGGAATGGATTGAAGAATTCACCAATGGCATTAATTTAGAGAAAGTATATGGATGCACCTTAATAGCTTATGCCTCTACAACGGAATTCTGGCTCGCATTTCAGATAGGCGATGGCAAGTGCTTCGCATTCGATACTGACGGACAATGGTCGGAACCGATACCTTGGGATGACCGGTGTTTTCTCAATAAAACCACATCCATCTGCGATAGCACTGCCATCGATGAATTCAGATATTGTTATGATGGAGACGGGAGATTTCCAATTGCTATGATTCTTGGTTCTGACGGAATCGATGATTCATTTGGTGCGGAAGAGAATCAGGCGAACTTCTATGTCCAGATCCTAAAATCCATAGCGAAGGATGGGATTGATGCAACCGAGGCCGAAATACGGGCAACTCTGCCTCAACTTAGCAAGATTGGCAGTCAGGATGATATGTCAATCGCGATGATTTTTGACCATCAGAAAACAACGGAACTATTCCCGCGACTCGTTGAATGGCAAATATCCAATATCGCACGACAGGTCGCTGAAGAAGAATCGCGCATAGCCAACGCCGAGCAGATTAAACATACCGTAGAATCAATTGACTCTCCGACGCAACAAGATCTGATAGAACAACAATATGCTGATATTGATATCAGGAGAGCCAGCGAAAACCGGATAAAATTACAGCGCCGACTTGATGCCCTTTCAGATGAACTAAACGCCACAAAGTGAGGATATGGATAATTACCTGAATTTAGAGCTAATTGATACGGTAAAAAGTATTGTTGACAATTACGGAACAGAGGTGCTATCTGAGCCGAAGTTCTGGAATTTGCTGACTGACCTATATTCTTTCAAATCTGACTATTCACTCAAAAACGTATTCAGGCATTGCATCGCTTCAGGATACGTAAATGAAATAATAGACTTGCTGAATGATCGGTCTGCCACTAAGACAGCAATATCACGCATTTCAACTTCTGAGGGCTATACAGATCCGGACCAGAAAGCCGAGCTATATGCCACATTATTCAGTATCGCAGTTGGAATAGGGACACTCAACAAACAGGATTACGTCAGTTTTATTCAACGTACATTCTCTTCCCCTGCCTCTTCTTCGGATATGAGTGCGGAGAAAAAATCAGAGTCAACCCCTCCACAGCCTGTAAAGAATTATAAGCCCGGCAATTTTTACGTATCTGTCATATCAGGCATCGGATTCTTGCTCCTGGGAACACTATCATACTATGGCTTCCTATACCATGGTTGGCGGATGTTTGTTATAATCCTGATAACCGGAATATTACAAATTCTATATTCTTCGATACTCTTTAATAATTGCAGTAACGCCAATACCAAGTGGAACAACCAATTAAAGTGTAAGGCGGCATCATGCTATATAGTTATAATAATCGGCTACATTATAAATGCCTTCGTCCCAATCCTGCTATGCTATAAGAATATAAGACTGGCCGCATACATATATTTCAAGCCATTGGTTCATACCCAATACACTCAACAGGATATTGATTCCCCCGGCATATTCAGCATTTTGTTGAGCTTTGCTGTCATTGGTCTTTTAATTTCTTTCAAATCTCTTATATATAATAATATCAAAAAGATAGTCCCATACTGGAACCCACTTAACTGGGGCGCTATTGCTGTAGTTTCTCTGATAATATTATTCATCTACTCAATCTTGTTTTTATTGCCTAAAATCATATAATAATACCGAAATTCAGGGTGTGGAGAGATACGGAAAAATCATTAATTTTGCAGGAAAATCAAAGAGTGCATGATTAAGGAAATTCTTGAATATAACCGCCAATTTGTAGCTAACCGCGGGTACGAACGGTTTGCTACCGATAAATATCCTGACAAAAAGATTGCTATCGTCACCTGCATGGATACCCGATTGGTGGAGCTGCTTCCCGCGGCTCTCGGACTGCGCAACGGCGATGTCAAGATTATAAAGAATGCAGGCGCTACAATCACCAATCCATTTGACTCCACGATGCGTAGCCTCCTGATTGCGGTATACGAGCTCGGAGTGACTGAAATAATGGTTATAGGCCATACCGGATGTGGTGTTCAAGGTATGGATGCCGACGAAATGCTTGAACTTATGCGCCGCCGCAACATCAGTCAGGAGCATATTTCACTTATGCAACACTGCGGAATAAATCTGCGCGAATGGCTCCATGGGTTTGAAGAGACGGACGCTGCCGTTGCCGAAACCGTTGACCTGATCAGCCATCACCCGCTAATGCCTGAGGGCATCTCCGTGGCCGGCTATGTAATGGATTCCTATACCGGGGAACTCCGCCATATCGACGCCTGACACCTATATCTCCATAACACCGTTACCGGTCAGTGATTCAACAGCCGCTTCACTGACCGCTTTGTTATGACATCAGAAAATCATGACCGCAATATATCAATCAAGCGCTGCTTTAGTTTCTTATACCTTGAATAGAAACTGTACCGCAAGGTAAGTACCATCATTCCGCTGAACACCGATAGAATGATTATTAATAACACTGCTCCCCCAGTCATTCCATGATCTCCAATTTCATGGACTGCTGTTGCAGCGATTGCCAGAATAGCGAAACTAAACAACAGCAAACATACGGCTACAATTGCATTCATTCCAATTTCAAGATGCACCTCTGATTGATTTTCAGTAATAGGCGATATGGATGCTTTTGCCATAGGAGCAAATGATGACTCAAAATCAGAATTACTTATGATTCTGAATCCGTCACTGTCCACATAGCCCCGAAACTCAACCCCCTTCACAAAATTGCGCCGTGTTATCACTGCTGATGTTGGACGAAAAGTGGCTTTATTCATGAAATCAATAATCTCATGAATATTCCTATCAACAACAATATCCTGCTTATATACCGGTACAATCATGTTCTCTTTTTGTGTTTGAACCTGACGGTTTTCTTGGTGTTGCGTTTGGGATATTTGACCTTGATTGTCACAGGATTATCATAGCCTTCGGCCTCAATACGTATGGAAGCCTCCTTCAGAGGTTTATAATCCTCATCCTTCAAGCCCCAGTCATCGTTCCAATAGATTCGGAAAAGGCCTTTTTCCTCAATCCATACTGGGTCAAGATAATCAGAATCTTCCTCACCATCTTCATCGATATATACCCGTTCTATCGTGACAGAGTCATAAGGCAATGGCTTTTTATTATCATCAACGATATATAAGTCAAGTATATTTTGGCGTTCATCCGGGACAGAAACAGCGCCAACAGAAACTGCTGCTAATTCACCCAAAATTAACGAATCATCACTATTCAGCATTATTTCCAATGGGGCATCATCATCATCCAAGACAATCACACTTTGCTTTTTGTATCCGATATACGATATTTCCAGTGTGTCACCCTTGCAAACCTTTATCTGGAAATTTCCGTCAATATCCGTAGAGGTGCCGATTCTTGTCCGTGGGTTTATAATTACAGCCCCGACCATAGGCTCTCTTGATATAGTACCGTCTTGTAATGTATCGCCATCAAGCACAACTCCTTTGACTATAATTGTGTCTGTCACTATAACAGTATCTGCAAATTCCTGAGTCGCCACACAATCTTTAGTAAAAGAAGTGTCGGGAATCTGTGACTGCACGGCCAGAGGGGCGAGCATGGCTATGGCTCCTGCTGATATTCCGGCAAGGTTAACCAACTTCCCGGCAAGTTGACGGGAGCGGAGCTGTTGCTCCAAATAACGCACTTCGGCCTCGCATTTGGGACACGTTCCGAGACAGTCACCCTTGTAGCGACACTCCGACGTTACAAACTCTATGTCATTCGCCTCGGCTATCTGCCGGCGAATCTCTTTCAATATTTTACAAGTCTGTTTTCCTCGTGCCATAACTTATTCTGCGGGTAATTTGAAAACTATGGGTACCGTAAACCATACATTGACTTTCTTGCCGTTAAGCATTCCGGGACTAAATCGAGGAAACGATTTGACAAGCCGGATAGCCTCTCTATCTAATGCGGAGTCCTTACCTCTTACAATCGTTGGTTCACGTACATTTCCCAATGTGTCAACTTTGAATTTTACGATGACTCTTCCTTGAATACCAGAATCCAACTGTTCTTTGGGATATTTCAAGTTTTTGGCAATAAAATTCATCATCGCAACATTACCTCCCGGAAATTCAGGCATTTGTTCAACACAGTTATAAATATCCCTGTCATCTGGATTTTTAGGTAATTCATCCGGCATTTCACCCTGCGTAACAATAACATCGGGAATACTGGAAATCTCTCCTTCTTTAACACCACTGTTATCAAACACTGAATCTACTGCTTCAATTTCGCCTTCCTCCTCTACCTCCCAATCCTTAATCACCATTCCCTCAAGCGACTCCGTAGGCTCACCTTGTAGTCTATAACTGTCGCTGGCCTGACTTGAGGGACTGCCGCAGCCTGAAAATGCAATCATACCTGCCGATAGTCCTGCAAGCACAATGGCATTACCCATGAGTTGACGCGCTCGAAGCTGCTGTTCCAGATAACGCACCTCAGCCTCGCATTTAGGGCATGTCCCGAGGCAGTCACCCTTGTAGCGACACTCCGACGTTACAAACTCTATGTCATTCGCCTCGGCTATCTGCCGACGAATCTCTTTCAATATCTTGCATGTCTGCTTTCCTCGTCCCATAGTCAATGTTTGCGGATTTGATATGTGAATAAATCGAATTTGGAGTAGCCGAGTGCGGAGAGAGCCTTACGGCTTTCCTCGCGGTCGGTATCGGTATTGTAGTCAGGGATAAGCGGTAGCCGTATCATGCAGTCGTTTTGACGATCAGCCTCGGCCATCAAACGTAGATTGGACAGCACATGCGAATTATCCCGACCGGTGTATTGTCGGTAAATATCCGCGTCCATATCCTTGATGTCGATAATCCATGAATCTACCACCGGGAGCAGAGCCTCGATATTCTCTTGCGGAACATTAAGGGACGTTTCCAATGTCAGCCTCCATGACGGACCACACAGTTCCCGGAAACGACAGATAAAATCAGGTCGTAATGCCGGCTCTCCGCCCCCGAAAGTCACACCGCCATTGGTAGCGATGAAATAAAGTTCATCAATCCTGACTTCATCATAGAGTGACTGGGAAGTGTATTCCTTGAAACGGTCACTATCGCCGAGCGATTGCGGATTGAGGCAGTAGCGGCAGCGGAGCGGACAGCCATGGAAAGCGACAAGCGTTGTCACACCATCGCCGTCGGTGGAGAGGCGATGACGGGAGATGCCAATTATTTTTGTTCGGACGGGAAGCATATGTCAAAATGCGGATTATGTAGTGGACGGCGTCCGCTGAATGACAGAATCAGAAAGGTCAGACAGTGTCTGCCCTTTTGAGGCTTGTCTATCGGCAGATTGGGCAGACAGTGTCTGCCCAATCTGTAAGTATTTGAATGTCAGATAGAATTTTCTAAAACTTTTCAGATTGACAATGCTATAGCCGTTGCCGAACTCTTCGGTAAGGGCAAGGGATGCTATTTCAATCACGTGCTTACCATATTTGGCACGAGCCTCTCCATGCTGCTCTTGTTCAACAATACGTCTGCCCACAAGCCAATTGCTGGCCACGTTGTAGAGGTCAGCCGCTTGGTAGGCTTTAGCCTTAGCCGTATATACGATAGCCTTGAGGTCTGACACAAACTCCACCTCGTCAGGCAACATCTCAACATTTTTCAAAATTTCGTCTGCCATAATGCAAATTAGCGAAAAAATCCTGATATACACAATGGTACAACCTAACAAATATAATTGTTTGAAATTAGTGATTTTACCGCAATTAAATTTCATTATTTACCTCCTTTATGCCAAAACAGTACTATGCTGACTTATCATATCTCAACCTAAATATTTTACCATCAACAGAATCAAGATTGCAATAACAATCATGCCCAAACAGCCGTTAACCAAAGCATTATCGTTATAAGCAAGAGGATCTTTTTTATCGCCGTCGCATAGCTTTTTATACGATACATCTTTTCTGCGACATATATTCCGCAGAAAGAAATACCGCATCCCGGCTCCGATATGTCGTGCTATCGCACTGATTATTAACTGCATGATCTCTTCTATTATATGACAATAGTTTTTTACTATTCTTTATTCTGCCAAGTTTTCATAATCACTCTGAAAAACAAGTTACGCATATGAATATAATAATAGTTGCAACCATCACAGTCAACACGATCTTTGATACATAACTTTTTGATTTTTGTGAAGCCTCGTAATCAAAACGGGATTCCCCGGCATATTTTTCAATAGCATTACGAACACTTTTGCTTCGGCAATACAGGTCGGATAGGCAAATGTTGTGAAACTCATGTTGATTACCATTTGCCGAGGTTTTGATGCTTAACCATCGTTGCACAAAACGAGCAAAATAAGATACGTTCCAACTGGTATAGACATTCACAATATCATGCCAATAATATATTTTGGTCTTGCCCCAATCCTTAATGGTTATTGCTTCGCTGTCGATTATCAGTGTGGTTCTGCCATAGCGGATGTATTTATAGGCATATACAATCAATATCAAACCGAAAAAGGCCACATCGATAATAAACCAAGTTTCAGATGTGTTAATCGCCTCATATAAACACATGACGAATATCACCCCTAACACTAATGGAAACGTCAGCGATTCTTTTGCTATATATTGGTCATTATGCGTAATCATTCTTTGGGGATTAGGGTAATAGACTCTAACTTGACTATGTGAGGGTAAAGGGGTTTGAGCATTAGCTTTACATTATAGCGATTCATCAAATCATCGTTGCATGAATAGTCTTTCAAACTGCAATGACGACTGAATGGCTCTCCATCATACTTGAATAAAACCTCGTCAACTCTCCACCTTGTAAATCCGTTCAACTCTACGATGTCAATTTCACCGGGTATCTTTTTAGCCTTTATATTCCAATATGTAAAGACTGATATGACCGCTAAAAGACTTGCTATCGACAGACTTCTAATCACGTAGTAAATTTTCGTTGACCTCCCTAAAAGATATGCCGAGATAGCGAGGACAGTTATACATATTTCGAGATAACCATAACTCCAAATAGTAACTAAAAAACTTCGGCTCATGAAAATCGCAATTCCAAACAGCACGATTATCGCAAGAAGGTACCAGTCTACAGACTTTTGCCTGATTGACTGAAACACCTCCTTGCCTATCATAAAGGCTATGGCTATTATTATAATATATCGGAATATGCTTTCCATTATCTGACTCCGAATTTATTCAGTAACATTGCAAGGGCTATTCCTATCAATAACGGAAATATGTAGTATTTCCACAAAGATCTATTTCGTATCTTTCTGTTCTCATCATATTTTGCCCGATTCAACACACACCTTCCACCGCTACATTCCTCAATAGCATCGATATAGTTGTGCTTTTTCCCGTAAAATTCGTTTAACTGTATAGACGTCGTCTCATTGTGTTCCTGTTCAAGAACAAGATAACGGTATGGCACAACACCGCGCGACATCATCCAATCGAAATAGAATCCATTTATTTTATTCCAAGAATAAAACATATAATCATCAACCCAAAATGTTGAATTGGTCGACAATGTAAACCGACGATTATAATGATGAATCCCATTTTCATCTATTATCAGCAGTTTAGGATGTTTTATTTTGCTCCATATAGGCATTACCAGCAGTATCAAATAAATTATAATTACAACAAACAGCAATATAACAAATTTATCCCCGAAAGGAAATGCCCCATTACTAATCCACAAACCGACAAAAAAACTTAATATGATGCCGAAAAAGAGATATAATGATGACAAAT